>NNBV01004662.1_pt1:312500-464464 | contig 464464 bp, 396 predicted proteins | sample 1173771 | NCBI WGS metagenome assembly NNBV01 (sample SAMN07173938, study PRJNA388173) | plant metagenome | isolation source: symbiotic tissue sample KVS11 | place: Norway: Troms, Kvaloya island | reverse complement strand
CGAAGGCCAGGCGCACTACGGGCGCAGCGCCGCCTACATGCTCGACGGCCTTGGKGAGGGCTGCATCCTGCTCGGCGACCGCGCCTACGACAGCGACGCCATGCGCGCCGCGCTGGCCGAGCGCGGCGCCTGGGCCTGCGTCAAACCGATGCCGGGCCGGGTGCGTATCCCGGCTTTCAGCCCGTTCCTCTACCGCTATCGCAATCTCGTCGAACGCTTCTTCAGCAAGCTCAAACACTTCCGTGCCGTCGCCACCCGATACGACAAACGCGACGACAACTTCCTCGCCTCCGTCCAACTCGCCTCAATCCGTATCTGGTTGCGGCATAACGAGTCGGTGACCTAGAGCGGATTGCCGTCCTTGTCGCGGTAGATCTCGCGGCGGCCGACGTGGTTGGCGGGGCCCACGAAGCCGTCTTCCTCCATCCGCTCGATCCATTTGGCGGCGGTGTTGTAGCCCACGCCCATCTGGCGCTGGAGCCAGCTTCCGCTCGCCTTCTGGTATTCGAACACGATCTGGCAGGCCTGGCGGTATTTGCGCTCCTCGGGATTGTCGCTGGCGGTGACGTCGTCGTCGAAGCCGAAGCCGCCGCCGTCTTCCGGTTCCTCGGTCACCGCGTCGATATATTCGGGTGAGCCCTGCGCGCGCCAGTGATCGGCCACGCGTTCGACTTCCTCGTCGGCCACGAACGGCCCGTGGACGCGGATCATCGCGCCGGTGTTGGGCTTGTAGAGCATGTCGCCCTTGCCCAGCAGCTGCTCGGCGCCCTGCTCGCCCAGGATCGTGCGGCTGTCGATCCGGCTGGTCACCTTGAAGCTGATCCGCGTCGGCAGGTTTGCCTTGATCACCCCGGTGATGACATCGACGCTTGGGCGCTGCGTCGCCATGATCAGGTGGATGCCGGCGGCGCGGCTCTTCTGGCTGAGGCGCTGGATAAGCACCTCGATCTCCTTGCCGACGGTGACCATGAGGTCGGCGAGCTCGTCGACGATCAGCACGATCTGCGGCAGCACCTCGTAATCGAGCTGCTCCTCCTCGTAGAGCTCCTCGCCCGTCTCGGGATCGAAGCCGGTCTGCACGCGGCGGCCGAGCGGCTGGCCCTTGGCGATGGCGCTGCGGATCTTCTCGTTGAAGCCGGCGATGTTGCGCGAGTTGATGCTCGACATCATCCGGTAACGCCGCTCCATCTCCTCGACTGCCCATTTCAAGGCGCGGATCGATTTGGCCGGCTCCGTCACCACGGGACTGAGAAGGTGCGGAATATCGTCGTAGGTCTTGAGCTCGAGGACCTTGGGATCGATCAGGATCAGCCGGCACTCGACCGGCGTGAAGCGATAGAGCAGGCTCAGAAGAATGGTGTTGAGGCCGACCGACTTGCCCGAGCCGGTGGTGCCCGCGACCAGCAGGTGGGGCATGGCCGCCAGGTCGGCGATGATCGGCTCGCCCGCAATATCCTTGCCCAGGATGATCGGCAGCGCGCCCTTGTTGTCGGCGAAGGCCGCGCTCTCGATCAGCTCGCGGTAGCTGACGGTCTGGCGATCGGCGTTGGGCAGCTCGATGCCCATCACCGTCTTTCCCGGGATGGGCGAGACGCGCGCCGAGATCGCACTCATGTTGCGCGCGATGTCCTCGGCCAGGCCGATGATCCGGCTCGCCTTGATGCCAGGTGCCGGCTCGAGCTCGTACATCGTCACCACCGGCCCGGCGCGGACCGCGGTGATCTCGCCCTTGACGTTGAAATCGTCGAGCACGGTCTCGAGCAGCCGGGCATTGCGTTCAAGCGCCAGCTTGTCGAGCTTGACCGCCTTTTCCGCCGGCGGCGGAGCGAGCAGCTCGATGCTCGGCAGCTCGTATTTGGCGAACATGTCGCGCTGCCTGGGTTTGGCGGCGGCGGCGGCCCGGCGCGGTGCCTCCGCCGGGTCGGGAATATCGGGCGCGCGCCGCAGCGCCATTGCCTGGCCCGCCTCCTCGTCGCCGTCGTCGTCGGTCCGCGCCGGTGCACTACGCCTCTTTGCGCGGCGGCCCGGCAGGGGGACGCCGTCGTCATCCTCGCGCGCGCGATGGAGAAAATCGGGTAGCGTCAGGAAACCGCGCCAGTCGAGGGCGAACACCTTGCCGACCAGCCCGAGCCCGCCCAGGAGCGCCGCGAGCGCCAGCCCCCCGGTGACCCAGCCGCGCGCGCTTTCCCCGAAGCGTGCGGCGACCGCCTCGATCGCGCCGGCGCCGAGCAGGCCGGCAAGCCCGCCCGGCCCCGCGGGAAGCGCGGCAGGCGCCGTCTCGAACAGCAGCGCCAGCACGGTGCCGATGAGCGCGACGCCGGCAATCAGCAGCGCGAAGGGCCGCCACCATCTGCCGGTCTCCGCCTCGCCAGCGGTTTCGACCTCGAGCCACAGCCGCCGCGCGGCGACATAGAGCAGCGGCAGCAGCAGAATGGCGGGCAGCCCGAACCAGCCGAGAGCCTTGTCGGCAACCCATGCGCCGGGCGCGCCCATCCAGTTGCCGATAGCCTCGGCCGAGGCCGCGGTCGAAGCGCTGGGATCGGTCGCGGTATAGCTCGCCAGGGCCAGCGCCAGAAACAGCGCCAGTCCGGCGAACAGCGCCGCCCCGGCGATGTCGCGCGCGCGCGCCAGCGAGCGGCGGAAGGTCGCCTTCCAGTCGGGCCTGGGTTTCGAGAGCGCGCGCGTGGCCATCGCGGCAGTATGAATCCGCCCGGACTCGCTCGTCAAGGACGGTGCGGCGAGACGAGTCCGTCGATCGCGCCCCAGCGCGGCCAGGCCAGCTCGCGCGCGCGCGCCTGCGTCATCCCCCCGAGCGCGATGACCGGCACCGGGGATTGCTGGGCGAGAACGTGAAAGCCGTGAATGCCGAGCGCCGGGGCGCCGGGATGCGACCGGGTGGGAAAGACCGGCGAGAGGAACACAGCGTCCGCGCCGGCGCACGCGGCGCGGGCCAGCTCCTCGCCATCGTGCGCGGTGGCAAGGCGCAGCAAGCCGTGGGCCAAGGCCAGCCGTTGGGCGGCGCCATAGACGCCGTCGGCCCCCCAGCTCCGGGCCAGACCGGCCGCATCGGACAGCACCACCAGATGCCCCGCGGCGCGTGCCGCCGCCGCGAGACCGGCGAATCGCTCGGCCCGCGCCTGCTCGGCGAGGTGAGCGTGCCGGAACACGAACCCCGAACCGCGCGGCAGCCTGGCCAGCGCGGCGTCGAGCTCCGCATCGTTGCGCGCATCGGAGAGCAGCCACAGCATCGGCAGGGTTGGGGGCCGGGACTGGCGCGGTCGCATTGCCGCGGTATAGCGCCCCGGCATGGAAATGGCAGACGCTCCCCTCGCCCCCGACTCCCCGTTCGCTCAAGTGCGCGCCCGGATTGCCAAAGCCTGCGCGATCGCGCGCCGCGATCCGGGAGAGGTCACGCTGATCGCGGTCAGCAAGACGCAGGCCCCGGCCGCGATCCAGCCGTTGCTGACGCTGGGCCAGCGCCATTTCGGCGAGAACCGGGTGCAGGAGGCGCAGGACAAATGGCCCGTGCTCAAGGAGGCACATCCGGCGGTGCAGCTCCATCTCGTCGGCCAGCTCCAGTCGAACAAGGCCGAGGATGCGGCGGCGCTGTTCGACTGCATCCATTCGCTGGATCGGCCGAGCCTGGTCGGGGCCCTGGCCCGGGCCTTTGACAAGCTCGGGCGACAGGTGCCCTGCTTCGTCCAGGTCAATATCGGCGCGGAGGAGCAGAAAGGTGGGTGCGCGATCGGCGAATTGCCGGGCCTGCTTGTGGCGGCGAGGAATGCCGGAATCCCGCTCGCCGGGCTGATGTGCGTGCCGCCCGACGGCTGCGAGGCCGCGCCGTTCTTCGCTTTACTCGACAAGCTCGCGCGCGATCACGGGCTGGCCGGGGAACACTGGGGACGCAGCATGGGGATGAGCGGCGATTTCGAGACCGCGATCATGCTCGGCGCCACCCACGTCCGCGTGGGGTCGGCGCTTTTTGGAAAGCGCAACTGAGGACTCCTCTCACCCTTGCGGGAGGGTTGGGAGAGGCGCGCGCGAAAGAAGGGCGCCGCTCGCGCGACGCCCCTCAGTCCTCTCCCCGTATTCGGGGTAGCCTGTTGCGTTACCGCCGGCGCTGGCTCAGCACCCTCAGAACCGGAAGCGGCCGGTTATGCCGTAAGTGCGCGGCTCGGCGAGGAATTGGGAGAAGATCTGCCGCCCGCCGGGATAGACCGGGTCGACGAAGGGCGCCGAGGTCGCGCCCGCCTGGAACGGCGAGTTGACGGCGACCTGGGCATAATCCTTGTTGAAGATATTCTGCGCCCACGCCTCGATCGACCAGCGTTCGTCCGGCCCGCGCACGCCGATACGCGCGTTGAACAGCGCGTAGCCGTCCTGCTCCTTCTGCGGGAACAGATCCGAGCCGGTGTTGTAATCGCTGGTCATGCGGCCATCGATGTAGACGAGGCCGCTCAGCCCGCTCGAACCGAGCTCGGGCGTCCAGGTGACGCTCCCGGTGGCGACCAGCTCGGGGGCGTTCGACAGATTGTCCCCCGGCAGCTTGCGCAGCGCCGGATCGAGCGGGGTGCCGCTGCGGTTGCCCACCAGGTCCTGGCGGTATTTGGTGGCGGCATAGGTCAGCCCCGCCGCCACGCGGAAGTCGCGCGCCGGCACCAGCTGCGCTTCCAGCTCGAAGCCCTGCGTGCGTACGCCATAGGTGACATCGCCAGCAGCGCAGGTTCCGGTCGCGGCGCTGAGATCGGTGTCGGCCGCGGCCCCGCCAACGAGGTTGCGGCAGCCGTTTATTGTCTGCACCAGGAAGACGGTACCGTTGAAGGTGTTGAGCTGGAAGTTGCTGAACTCCGACCGGAACGCCGACAGGCTGAGGCTGAAGGGCCCGGTGGCGTATTTGGCGCCTAGCTCGTAGCTGTTCACCAACTCAGGGTCGAACTGGAGGTTGCGCACCAGCGCCTGGGCCCCGCCCACCGCCGCAAATGGCACAATCGGCGATTTCAGCGCCGAGCGGTCCAGGTTGAAGCCGCCCGCCTTGTAGCCGCGCGCGAAGCTGGCATAGAGCAGCAGATCGTCGATAGGCTTGTAGGACAGGATCGCCGTGCCGGTGAACTCGTCCTCGCTGCGCTTGTCCCTGATCGACACGCCATTGAGCTCGGCGGTGGAATTGCCCTGGCATGACAGACCGATCAGCGCACCTGCGAGCGCGCGCGCGGTGGCGTTGGGGCTCGACAGATCGTCGAGAACCAGTCCCTGGACCGTGGTGCAGACGGTGTTGTCGTTACCAAAGGTGGCGGAGAAATTCTTCCGGTCGTTGGTGTAACGCAGCCCCAGCGTCAGATCGAGCTTGTCGGTGATGTGAACGATGTTGTGCGTGAACAGCGCCCAGTTGGTGTCGTCCTGGAAGTAATTGTCGATCGTCGAGCCGCGGTCGTTCAGCCCGTCGAGCGCGGTGAAGGCTGCCACGATGTCGGGGCCCGACGCGCCGGTGGCCCCTGCGATGGTGGCCGGCCCCACGCCTGGTACCACGCACAGCGGGCTGCCCGGCGAATACAGACCGGCAAGGCCGCCGCCCGATATGATGCGGCAATTCGCGAACCGCCCATACTGGCTGCCGAAGCGCAGATTGTCGCGCGCGGTCAGCTTCTCGTTGGCGTAGAAGGCCCCGACCAACCAGTCGAGAGTCCCACCGAACGCCTCGCCCTGCAGGCGGAATTCCTGGGTAAAGGTACGGAACTGCCGATAGGCGTCATCGCTCGGCGCGCGATAGAGGATGTCGACCGTGCCGTAGTCGGTGTCCGACCCCTGGCCCGAGCGATACTGCCGATAGGCCGTGATCGAGGTCAGGCTGGCGCCGCCCAAGTCCCAGTTGAGCTCGCCCGAGACACCATAATCCTTGGTCTTGCCGGCGAAGCTGCGGCCGGGGCTGACGAATATGTTGCGCGAGTACCCCTGGTTGAAGGCCGCCAGCGGCTGTCCCAGATCGCGCAGCACGTTGATGATGTTGTTGCCGTTCTGCTGGAGCGGCGCCAGCGGGGTGGAAGGGTTGTTGAGGTTGCCGATGAAGGGATTGATGCTGCTGTCCACGTAGGTCGCCGCGCAGCACTTCTCGTTGCGGAAGGTGTAGTCGCCAATCAGGCGGAAGGTGATGGCGTCGGTCGGCTCGAACAGCAGCTGGCCGCGCACGAAATAGCGGTCGCGGTCGTTGACGTCGGTGTTGTTGCGGGTGTCGAAATAGAACCCGTCGCGCTTCACCCAGATGCCGTCGAGCCGGGCGGCGATGTTTTCGGTGATCGGGCCGGTCAGGCTGGCCCCGGCGCGCCAGTAATTGAAATTGCCGTAAGTGAGCTCGGCCGAGCCGCCGAAGTCGAACTCGGGCTTCTTCGAATAGATGCTGATGAGGCCGGCGGAGGAGTTGCGGCCGCCGAGCGTGCCTTGCGGGCCCCGCTGGACCTCGACCCGGTCGATCTCGCCCAGTTCATTGAGGCCGATGCCCGAGCGCGAGCGATAGACGCCGTCGATGAAGACCGGGACCGAGCTCTCGAGGCCCGGATTGTCGCCGACCGTGCCGATGCCGCGGATACGCGCCGAGCCGTTGGCTTCGGTCCCCGTCGAGGAAACCAGCAGCGAAGGTGCGACCTGGTTGAGCTGGCGGATGTCGTTGGCGCCGCTGTTCTGAAGCGTTTCCGCATTTACCGCCGAAATCGCGACCGGCACGTCGGCGAGTTGCTGACGGCGGCCCTGAGCGGTGACGACGATGACATCGTTGCCATCGTCCACCGACGCGGCGTTCGTGGCGCTGTCGGCGGCAGTGGTCTGCGCCGCCGTATCCGCCGAAGCGTCGGGCGGCGAGGTGTTCTGCGCGAAGGCGGCGGAGGTGAACACCGACCCGGCCCCCAGCAATGCCAGCACGCGCAGCGAAGCCATACCGTAAGTCATATCCATCTTTCTCCCAAACGATCTTGTGACACGAATGAATAGGGCTGCGTCGCTTTTCTGCAATATCCTGCCGACGAATGCCTGTCAGGCTTCCGCCAACCGTGCCTGAAATGCATCACTTGCAGCATGGAGCAGCGCGGCCTCGAGCGCGTCGAGACGCGCGCCGCCGATCTTGGACCCGGTGGCGTCGGTCGCGTAGAAGGTGTCGGCGGCGCGCTCGCCGTAGCTGGTGATGTGCGCTGAATGGACGATCGCGCCCGCCTCGAACAGCGCGCGCGCAAGCCGATTGAGCAGCGCGGGCCGGTCGCGTGCATTCACCTCGATCACTGTGAACCGCCCCGAGGCCTTGTTGTCGAACAGCACGCGCGGCCGAACATCGAAGGCCGCGGCACGGCCATGCGCCAGCGGGCGCTGCGCCAGCCTCGGCGCGAGATCGATCCGGTTGGCGAGGGCATCGGCGATCGAGGTCTCGAGCCGGGCAAGCTGGCCTGCTTCGGCGAAAGGACCGCCCACGGCGTCCTGCACCAGGAAGTTGTCGAGCGCCCAGCCATCGCGCGTGGTGTGGATGCGGGCATCGATGATGTTGCCCCCGGCGAGGTGGATGCCGCCTGCGATGCGGTAGAACAACCCGGGATGGTCGGCTGCGATGACCGTCACCAGCGTCGCCCCGCGGCTCTCGTCGAAGGCGGTCTCGACCGCGAGCGGCCGGCTCGCGCCGCGAGCGGCGGCAAAGGCGACGAGATTGCGCGCTGCGATGTCCGGGGGTTCGGCGATCCAGTAGGCGTCATCCAGAATCGGCGCGTAGCGATCGAGAAGGCCGGCGTCGGCGCCCAGCAGCGAAGCCGCCGCCGCCTGGCGCGCGGCCACCCGCTCCTTGCGGCCCGCGCGCGCATGGCCCAGGCGAAGCTGCTCCTGGGCGGCGTCGTAAAGCTCTCCCAGAAGCTGCCCCTTCCAGCTGTTCCAGGTCCCGGGCCCGACCGCGCGGATATCGATCGCGGTCAGGATGGTGAGGTGCCGAAGCCGCTCCGCGCTCTGGACGCGGGCGACGAAATCCTCGATCGTCTTGGGGTCGGTGAGATCACGCTTGAAGGCGGTCGCACTCATCAGCAAATGCTCGCGCACCAGCCAGGCGACCATCTCGGTCTCGCTCCCGGAAAGGCCGAAGCGCGGGCACAGCCGCTCCGCCACTTGCGCGCCCAGGATCGAATGATCGCCCCCGCGTCCCTTGGCGATATCGTGAAGCAGCGCCGCGACATAGGCCACCCGCCGGCTCCCGACCTTGTGGATCAGCCTCGTCGCGCGCGGATGGTCGGCGGCAAGCTCGCCCCGCTCGATCCGGCTCAGCAGCCCGATCGCCCGGATGGTGTGCTCGTCCACCGTATAGTGGTGGTACATATCGAACTGCATCTGGGCGTTGACGCGGCCGAAATCGGGCACGAACCGGCCGAAGACATTGGCCTCGTTCATCCAGCGCAGGGCCGGCTCGGGATCGTTGCGCCCGGCGAGAAGATCGAGGAACAGGGCATTGGCGCGCGGATCCTCGCGCACGGCCGCATCGATACGCCCGCTTTCGCGATTGGCGAGGCGCATCGTCTCGGGGTGAATCTCCACCTGCTCGGCTTCGGCGAGCTGGAAAATCTCGACCAGGCGCACGGGGTCCCTGGCGAACCAGTCGGGCGCGGGTACCGCGATCCGGCCGCCGTGAATGACATAGCCCTTGTGATGGCGCGCTCGGCTGCGAAAGCCCGCGAAGAAGCCGCCGGCGCGGCTCCTGTGGGCGAATTCCTCGTCGATATGCGCAAGAAATACCCCCGTCAGCGCGCCGACGCGTTTCGCCTGGAGGAAGTAGAACTGCATGAAGCGCTCGACCGCGCTCTTGCCCGGCCGGTCGGCGAACTTCATCCGTTCGGCGATCTGGCGCTGAAGGTCGAAGGTCAGCCGGTCTTCCGCCCGCCCCGTCACGGTGTGAAGATGACAGCGCACCGCCAGCAGCCAGCCTTCGGCACGGCGGAAGCTGGTATATTCCGCGCGGGTGAACAGGCCCACGTCGACCAGCTCGGCGGCGTCGCGGACGCGGTGAATATATTTGCCGATCCAGTATAATGTCTGCAGGTCGCGCAGCCCGCCCTTGCCCTCCTTGAGGTTGGGTTCCACGACATAGCGGCTATCGCCCATCCGCTTGTGGCGCGCGTTGCGCTCGGCCAGCTTCTCGACGACGAACTGGCGCTCGGTGCCCCTGACCACCTGCTCGCGAAACCGCCGGACTCCATCCTCGTGGAGCGCCTCGTCCCCCCAGACGTAGCGCCCCTCGATCAGCGAGGTGCGGATGGTGAGATCGTCTTTCGCCATCCGCACCAGATCGGCGGGTGTGCGGGTCGAGTGGCCGATCGTGAGGCCCAGGTCCCACAGCAGGTAGAGCATCGCCTCGATCACCTGCTCGCACCACGGCGCGTCGCGCTGCGGCGTGAGGAAGGCGATGTCCACGTCCGAATGGGGACACATCTCCGCTCGTCCGTAGCCGCCCACCGCCATCACCGCGATGCGTTCGGCAGCCGTGCGGTTGGGCGCGGGGTAGAGGTCGGTGGTGGCGTGGTCGAAGATCGTCCGTACCAGCTGGTCGACAAGATAGGCGTGCCCGCCGGCTATCTCGTGCCCTGCCGCCGGCCTTGCCTCCAGCCGCCGGGCGAGCTCGGCCCGGCCCCGGGTGAGAGCATCCCTGAGCGCGCCGACAATTGCCGGCCGCGCGTTCGTCCCCTGGGCGGCGTGGGCCTGTGCGATGGCCTCGGCGAGAGCCCGCCGGTCGATGATCGTCCGGGGATTTGGCAGCCGTGCGCCGTTCACGCCGGTTGCGATTGCCCCGCGTAGAGCGCCTTCACACTGCGCTTGTCGACCTTTTGCGTCCCCAGCCGAGGCAGCTGCTCGCGCGCTTCCCACAGGTGCATCGGAACCTTGAAGGAGGCGATATGCTCGCGCAGGTAATCGCGCAGCGCCTCGGGCGAAAGCGTCTCGCCGGGCTGCAGGAGATACACCGCCGCCGGGACCTCGCCGAAGCGCTCGTCGGGCAGGCCAAATACCGAGCATTCGGCAACGGCAGGATGGGCGTAGATCGCCTCTTCCACCTCGATGCAGGCGATGTTCTCGCCGCCCCGGATGATGATGTCCTTCTTGCGGTCGACGATGAAGAGATAGCCGTCGGCGTCGAGATAACCCAGGTCTCCGGTACGGAAATAGCCGTCCTGGGTATAGGCGGCGGCGGTCGCTTCCTCGTTTTTCCAGTAGCCCAGAAAGTTGCACACCGAGCGGATCGAGACTTCGCCCACCTCGCCCGTGCTCAGCTGGCGGCCGGCATCGTCGAGGATCGCGAGGTCGACCAGCGGCTTCGACGGCAGGCCCGTCGAGCCGGGCTTCGCCATGTAGTTCTCGTTGAGATTGCCCGCACCCACCGCATTGGTCTCGGTGAGGCCATAGCCGAGCAGCGGAAAACCGTCGGGGAAGGCTTCCTTGATCTTTCCGACATGCTCGACCGGGCGCGGCGCGCCGCCAGCGGCGAAGCTCTTGCATTGGCTCAGATCGTATTTTGCGCGATCGGGGTGAGTGGCCATCTCATAGCTCATCAGCGGGACGCCGACGAAATAGGTGACCTTTTCCTCGTCGAGCAGGCGGAGCGCCTCGGTCGCGTCCCATTTGGGCATCAGTACCAGCTTGCGGCCCATGGCGATCGACTGAAGGAACACCGGGATTTCGCCAGTGACGTGAAACAGCGGTACGGTCACCAGCGCGCTCGGCTGCACCGTCGGCGCTTGCCCCCGCTCGGTCAGAAGCTGCAGCATCATGGCGGTCTGGCAGATATAGTTCATCACCCCCGACACGACACCCAGATGATCGGAGTAGGCGCCCTTGGGATGGCCCGTGGAGCCCGAGGTGTAAAGGATGGTGGCAAGGTCGTCGGGGCCGAGCGCGCCGAGCATCCGCGGCGCGGTTTCGCCTTCGCCCCAGAGCGCAGCCAGCCCCTGGGACGGCCTACCGTGCTCGAACACCTGGACCGCGGCGCCGTGCGGTTGCCCGGCGAGCCGCGCGGCACGGGGGGCATCGGCGAGTACCAGCGAGCATTCGCACAGGTCGATGCCGTATGCGAGTTCGGCCCCCGTCCACCAGCCGTTGAGCAGCGTGGCGCACCCGCCCGCCATGATCGTGCCCATATAGGCGACGATCCAGTTGGCCGAATTGCGCGCCGCGATCCCGACGCGGTCGCCCTTCTTGACGCCGTGCCGGCTCGCCAGCCCGTCGGCGACGTGCAGCGCGGCGTCGTAGACCTCGCCGAAGCTAAGCCGCAGATCGCCATCGACCAGGAACAGCGCGTCGCGGTGCTGAGCGCAGAAATGGGCGAAGTAATGCGCCAGGCTGGGGGGCGCGTTGACAAAGGCCGGCAGCGCCACGCCCCTGCGTTCGACCTCCTTGAGCGCGAACATCTGGCCCGGGGCCGTGACGGCGGCGGTGATACGCTGGATATCGTGGTCGAGCTGTGTCGGCATGGGCTTGCGGCGGTCCTCTCCAAAGGGCGGGCAGCAGCAGCAGCGCGCGCGGGCTTTCCCGCATCGTCCTGCTGTGCCAAAAGCCGCCCCGCCGGGTCGCCCGCGGGGTGGCCTCCTCTCGCACCTCTAAGGGGATCGACGCTTGCTGTCACTACTCGCGCCCGCCGCCGCCGCCGCCCCGCCGCTGTCCTGGGCCTCGCTCGGACTGACACCGGGGATCGAGCTCGGCTTCTTCACGCTGCGGTGGTATTCGCTCGCCTATCTGGCGGGCATCCTGCTTGCCTATTGGCATCTGTCGAAGATGCTCAAGGCACCCGGAGCGCCAATGGCGCAGCGCCATGCCGACGATCTGTTCTTCTACTGCACCCTCGGAGTGATTCTTGGCGGGCGGGCGGGCTTCGTCGCGTTCTACAAGCCCGAGCTCTTGACCGATTTCAGCCACCCCGGTCCGATCAGTTGGGGCGCGGCGCGCCTGTGGGACGGCGGGATGAGCTTCCACGGCGGCGTGATCGGCGTGCTCGTCGCGATCACCTGGGTCGCTTGGCGCAACCGCCTCAACTGGCTGCGCATCTGCGATTACATCGCGGTCAATGTGGGCTTTGGGATGCTGTTCGGGCGGCTGGCGAATTTCGTCAACGGCGAGCTGTGGGGGCGAGCCAGCGACGTACCCTGGGCGATGACCTTCTGCGATGTCGAGCATACCACAAACACTTGCGTTTCCAGCTTCGTCGCGCGCCATCCCAGCCAGCTCTACCAGGCCGCGCTCGAAGGGCTGGCGGTCATTCTGGTGATGCTGCCGCTGTTCTGGAAAACCGCCGCGCGGTGGCGCCCGGGCTTCCTCGTCGGGGTGTTCACGATCCTCGTCGCCACCGCGCGCTTCATCAACGAGTTCTTCCGCGAGCCCGACAGCTACCTCGTGTCGGTGGTCGAGCAGACCGGGCTCAGCCGCGGCCAGTGGCTGTCGCTGCCGATGATCGCGGTGGGTCTTGCGGTGATCGCCTACAGCCTGACGCGCAAGGTCGAGCCGAAAGGGACGGCGCAAGCGGCGTGACGGACGATCTCGCCGCGCGCTTCCGGCGGCTGATCGAAAGCTCGGGCCCAATCTCGGTCGCGCGTTTCATGGGCGAGAGCAACGCGCATTACTACGCCAGCCGCGATCCGCTTGGGGCGGGGGGCGATTTCACCACCGCGCCCGAGATCAGCCAGATGTTCGGCGAGCTGGTGGGGCTTTGGCTCGCGGATGCCTGGGACCGCGCCGGGCGTCCGGGGGATGCAGTCTACGCCGAGCTGGGACCGGGGCGCGGCACGCTCGCGCGCGACGCATTGCGCGCGATGGCGCGAGCGGGTCTGCGGCCCGAGGTGCATCTGGTCGAGGGCTCGCCGGCGCTGCGCGCGCTGCAGTCCGCGGCGCTGCCTGGCGCCGTGTTCCATGAGGATGCGGCAAGCCTCCCCGAGCGCGGCCCTTTGCTGCTGCTCGCCAACGAATTCCTCGACGCGCTGCCGGTCCGCCAGCTGGTCCGCACCGAGCGGGGGTGGCGCGAGAGGATGGTCGGCCTCGAAGGCGGCGCGTTCGGCTTCGTAGCCGGCTCGCAGCCGATGGATCGGGCGCTGTCTGGGGCTCTTGCGGAAAGTCCCATCGGCGCGATCGTCGAAACCAATCCCGGCGCGAGCGCGGTGACGGAAGAGATCGCCACGCGGCTTTGCCGAGAGGGCGGCGCGGCGCTGTTCTTCGACTATGGCCGCCTCGAACCGCGCACCGGATCGACGCTTCAGGCGGTTCGCGCGCACCGCCAGGTCGATCCGCTGGCGACGCCGGGCGAGGCCGATCTCACCGCCCTTGTCAATTTCGCCGAGCTGGCCGAGGTGGCGCGGAAGGCGGGTTGCCGGGTGCGGATGGCCGCGCAAGGGTCATGGCTCGAGGCGATGGGCATTGGGCTGCGCGCCGAAGCTCTCGCCCGCGCCGCCCCGGATCGCGCCTGCGAGATCGCGGCGGCGCGCGAGCGGCTTGCCTCGACCGGGCAGATGGGCGAACTGTTCAAGGTGATGGCGCTTACCGCGCCGGGCTGGCCCGAAGGGGCGGGATTCCAGCCCTAGCCCGGGCCGCTGCATCACGCTATCGGCGCGCGAGAACGCCCAGAAGCAGGCCAACCGGAGAGAGCATGCGCGCGACCCCCGATTTCGATTTCCAGCTCGGCGAAAGCGCCCAGATGATTCGCGAGGCGACCGCGCGCTTTGCCGATGAACAGGTGGCGCCGCTGGCCGAGAAGGCCGACCGCGAGGACTGGTTCCCGCGCGAGCTGTGGCCCGCCATGGGCGAGCTCGGCCTCCACGGCATCACCGTCGACGAGGCCGATGGCGGGCTGGGCCTCGGCTATCTCGAGCATGTCATCGCGGTCGAGGAAATCAGCCGCGCCTCGGCCAGCGTAGGCCTCAGCTACGGCGCGCATTCGAACCTGTGCGTCAACCAGATCCGCCGCTGGGGCAATCGGGAACAGAAGGCCAAATATCTCCCCAAGCTGATCAGCGGCGAGCATGTCGGCAGCCTCGCCATGTCCGAGGCCAGCGCGGGCTCGGATGTGGTGGGCATGAAGCTCAAGGCCGATGCGGTCCAGGGCGGCTATGTCCTCAACGGCACCAAGTTCTGGATCACCAACGCCACCCACGCTGATACGCTGGTGGTCTATGCGAAGACGGATTCCCAGGGCGGCTCGCGCGGCATCACCGCCTTCCTGATCGAGAAGGACATGCCCGGCTTCTCGATCGGCCAGAAGATCGACAAGATGGGGATGCGCGGCAGCCCGACCGCCGAACTCCTGTTCGAAGACTGCGAAGTGCCCGACGAGAACGTGATGGGCCCGGTGGGCGGCGGCGTCGGGGTGCTGATGAGCGGGCTCGATTACGAGCGCGTGGTCCTCGCCGGGTTGCAGCTGGGCATCATGCAGGCCTGCCTCGACACCGTCATCCCCTATGTCCGCGAGCGCAAGCAGTTCGGAAAGCCCATCGGCGCGTTCCAGCTCATCCAGGCCAAAGTCGCCGACATGTATGTCGCGCTGCAATCGGCGCGCGCCTACACCTATGCGGTGGCCAAGAGCTGCGACGCCGGCCAGACCACCCGCTTCGACGCCGCGGGCGCGATCCTGCTCGCGAGCGAAAACGCCTTTCGCGTCGCCGGCGAGGCGGTCCAGGCGCTCGGCGGCGCGGGCTATACCAAGGACTGGCCCGTCGAACGCTACCTCCGCGATGCGAAGCTCCTCGACATCGGCGCGGGCACGAACGAGATCAGGCGCATGCTGATCGGCCGCGAGCTGATCGGAGCGGCGGGGTGATCAATCCTCCCCGGCACGGGGAGGGGGACCGCTCGGCGCAGCCGAGTGGKGGAGGGGGCCCGGCCCGGCCTCCGCGTCCACTCCAAGCCCCGATCAAGACCGTCAGACGCGCGCGCAAGCTCCGCAAGGCTATGTCGCTGCCTGAAGTCCTGCTGTGGCAAGAACTGCGCAAGCAGCCGGGCGGCTTCAAGTTTCGCCGACAGCATCCAGAACTGATCTTCGTCCACGATTTCTGCTGCTTGCAGTTGCGGCTATTGATCGAGGTCGATGGAGCGGCACACGACATGGGTAACCAGCCCACTTACGATAATTGGCGCGATGCGATCTTGCTCGAACGCGGCTATCGGACGCTACGGATACCGGCGCGGATTGTGTTGAAGGACATGGAAGAAGCTTTGAACGCGATTGTCGCTACTTGCCGAGAGGTGGGCCCCCTCCACCGTCCTGCGGACGGTCCCCCTCCCCGTTCCGGGGAGGAATTTTCATGACCGCCCCCACGCTCACCACCAAGCTCGACCGCGAGAGCGCCGAGGCGAAGGCGCGGTTTGCGCATAACAAAGGGCTGGCAGAAAAACTGCGGGCCAGGGTCGCCGAGGCGGCGCTGGGCGGGCCTGAGAAGCATCGCGAGCGGCATGTTTCGCGCGGCAAGCTGCTGCCGCGCGAACGGGTTGAACGGCTGCTCGATCCGGGCTCGCCGTTCCTCGAAATCGGCCAGCTCGCAGCCAACGGGATGTACGAGGGGGACGTCAACGGCGCCTCGATGATCGCGGGCATTGGGCGGGTCAGTGGGCGCCAGGTGATGATCGCCGCCAACGATCCGACCGTGAAGGGCGGCAGCTACTATCCGATGACGGTCAAGAAGCACCTGCGCGCGCAGGAGATCGCGCAGGAGAACTGCCTGCCGTGCATCTACCTCGTCGACAGCGGCGGCGCGAACCTTCCCTACCAGGCCGAGGTCTTCCCTGACCGCGAGCATTTCGGGCGCATCTTCTACAACCAGGCTCAGATGTCCGCGCTCGGCATACCGCAGATTGCCTGCGTGATGGGGAGCTGCACCGCGGGCGGAGCCTATGTGCCCGCGATGTCCGACGAGAGCGTGATCGTGCGCGAGCAGGGCACGATCTTCCTCGCCGGCCCGCCGCTCGTAAAGGCCGCGACGGGCGAGGAGATTTCGGCCGAGGACCTGGGCGGCGGCGACCTCCACGCGCGCAAATCGGGCGTTGTCGATCACCTTGCCGAAAACGACGAGCACGCGCTGACGATCGTGCGCGACATCGTCAGCCACCTTGGAGTCCCCGCGAAGGCGGGGACCTCAGGCGGCAGCATGCTCGCTCACGAGGCCCCCGCCTTCGCGGGGGCGCGGCCCCCCAAGTTCGACGCCGACGACCTCTACGCGCTGATCCCCGACGATGTCCGCGCCCCCTACGACATTCACGAGGTCATCGCCCGCATCGTCGACGGCAGCGAATTCCACGAGTTCAAGCCGCTCTACGGCAGCACGCTGGTCACAGGCTTCGCGCACATCTGGGGAATGCCGGTCGCCATCCTCGCCAACAACGGCGTGCTCTTCAGCGAAAGCGCGCAGAAGGGCGCGCATTTCATCGAGCTCGCCTGCCAGCGGCGGGTCCCGCTGCTGTTCCTCCAGAACATCTCGGGCTTCATGGTCGGCGGGAAATACGAGGCCGAGGGTATCGCCAAGCATGGCGCCAAGCTGGTCACTGCGGTCGCCACCGCCACCGTGCCCAAGATCACCGTGGTGATCGGCGGCAGCTTTGGCGCCGGCAATTACGGCATGGCCGGCCGCGCCTATTCCCCGCGCTTCCTGTTCACCTGGCCCAATGCGCGCATCAGCGTGATGGGCGGCGAGCAGGCGGCGAGCGTGCTCGCCACGGTCCACCGCGACGCCGAGAGCTGGACGCCCGAACAGGCGGAGCAGTTCAAAGCGCCGATCCGCCAGAAATACGAGGACGAGGGCAACCCCTACTACGCCACCGCCCGGCTGTGGGACGACGGCGTCATCGACCCGGTCCAGACACGCGATGTTCTCGGCCTCGCCTTCGCCGCCACGCTCGAGGCGCCGATTGCCGAGCGGCCGGCGTTCGGCGTGTTCCGGATGTGACGTAGCGTCCCGCTATCCTCCCGCGGGATCGCCCCCCGGATCCTCGACACACCGAACCGCCACCGCGGCCCCCCCGGTCGAGGGGCGGCGTCGGGCCCGCCGGACCGCCCTCCGGTCACTGACAAACAAGGAGCGCGCGGGGCCGCGCCCCCTTCAGACGTCGAGGTTCGCCACGTTGAGCGCGTTGTCCTGGATGAACTCGCGGCGGGGCTCGACCACATCGCCCATCAGCCGGGTAAAGATCTCGTCGGTCACGTCGGCGTCCTCGACCTTGACCTGCAGCAGGGCGCGGTGCTCCGGGTCCAGCGTCGTCTCCCACAACTGCTCGGCATTCATCTCGCCCAGGCCCTTGTAACGCTGAATCTTCTGGCCCTTGCGCCCCGCCGCCATCACCGCCTCGAGCAACTGGGTGGGGCGCGTGATCGTGCCGTCGAAGCTGACCGCGGGAAGCTCCTCCTGAGCGTCGTTGCTCCCTACCTCCGGCTCTTCGGGCGCTTCGGGCTCGGCTGCGGGCGCGGCGCTCTCCGTGAGCCGAACCGGCCCCGCATAAAGCTCGGCGAATTCGCCCGCCACTCGGTGGAGCTTGCGCGCCTCGGCGCTGTCCAGGAACTTGGCCTCGATCTCGTGGACGTCGGTCACCCCGCGCCACATCCGGCGGAAGTGGACGATCCCGTCGCCGCCCGTGTCTGCGGACCAGCGTGCCTCGCGGTCGCCGCGCTGGAGCAGCTCGGCCGCGCGGGTCAACGCCGCCGACCGATCCTCCAGACCGGGCTCGAGCGCGCCGGCCAGCGCCATCGCCTCGATCAGCGCGTGATCGTATTTGCGCGGCACGAATCCCATGAGGTTTCGCATCCTGAGGCCATGCTCGACGAGCTCGCGGAGCTCGGCCGCGCCGCGCGCGCCGCCCGCGGTCTCGAGCACGCGGCCGCTCGTGCCCTGCGAAATCAGATAGCGGTCGTAGGCGGCCTGGTCCTTGAGATAGACCTCTGACTTGCCGCGCGTCACCTTGTAGAGCGGCGGCTGGGCGATGAAGAGATGCCCCGCCCTGACGATCTCGGGCATCTGGCGGTGAAAGAAGGTTAGCAGCAGCGTGCGGATATGCGCGCCGTCGACATCGGCGTCGGTCATGATCACGATCTTGTGATAGCGCAGCTTTTCGAGGTTGAACTCTTCGCGAAGGCCGGTCCCCATCGCCTGGATCAGCGTGCCGACTTCCTTCGAACCGATGATCCGGTCGAAGCGTGCGCGCTCGACGTTCAAAATCTTGCCCTTCAGCGGCAGGATCGCCTGCGTCTTGCGGTCGCGGCCCTGTTTCGCGCTGCCGCCGGCGCTGTCGCCCTCGACCAGGAACAGCTCGCAGTTGGCGGGATTGCGGTCCTGGCAGTCGGCCAGCTTGCCCGGCAGGCTGGCGATGCTCATGGCCCCCTTGCGGCTCATCTCGCGCGCGCGCCGCGCGGCCTCGCGCGCCGCGGCGGCGTCGATGATCTTGCCGACGATCGCCTTGGCGTGCGCGGGGTTTTCCTCCAGCCATTCGCTCAGCTTGTCGCCCATCAGGCTCTCGAGCGGCTGGCGGACTTCGGAGCTGACCAGCTTGTCCTTGGTCTGCGACGAGAACTTGGGATCCGGCAGCTTGACCGATACAATCGCGGTCAGCCCTTCGCGCATGTCCTCGCCCGAGAGACTGACCTTTTCCTTCTTCATCAACCCGCTGGCCTGAGCGTAATTGTTGAGCGTGCGCGTCAGCGCGGCGCGGAAGGCGGCGAGATGGGTGCCGCCGTCGCGCTGGGGGATGTTGTTGGTGAAGGCGAGGACATTCTCGTAGTAGCTGTCGTTCCATTCGAGCGCGACGTCGATCGCCACCCCGTCGCGCTCGGCGGAAACCGAGATCGGTTCGGGGATCAGCGGCTGCTTGGTGCGATCGAGATACTTGACGAAGGCCGCGATTCCGCCTTCGTAATACAGATCATGCTCCAGCGGGTCTTCATGCCGCTTGTCGCGCAGCTTGATGCGCACGCCCGAATTGAGGAAGGCGAGCTCGCGATAGCGGTGCTCGAGCTTCTCGAAGTCGAACTCGATGACATTCTTGAAGGTGTCGGTCGAGGGCATGAAGGTGACGCGGGTGCCGTTGCGGTCCCGGTTGGCCGGGCCCTTGACCTCCAGCGGGCCGACCGCGTCGCCGTGCTCGAAGCGCATCCAGTGCTCCTTGCCGTCGCGCCAGATGGTCAGCTCCAGCCATTCGGAAAGCGCGTTGACCACCGAAACGCCCACGCCGTGAAGCCCACCGGAGACCTTGTAGGCGTTGTCGTCACTGGTGTTCTCGAACTTCCCGCCCGCGTGGAGTTGAGTCATGATGACCTCGGCGGCGGAAACTCCTTCGCCCTGGTGCATGTCGGTGGGGATGCCGCGGCCGTTGTCCTCGACACTCACCGAGCCGTCGGGATTCAGTTCGATCAGCACCAGGTCGCAATGCCCCGCCAGCGCCTCGTCGATGGCGTTGTCGGAAACCTCGAACACCATGTGATGCAGGCCCGACCCGTCGTCGGTGTCGCCGATGTACATGCCCGGCCGCTTGCGGACCGCATCGAGGCCCTTCAAGACCTTGATGCTGTCGGCGCCGTATTCGTTGGGATTGGGCGTGTTGGGGGTCTGTTCGTCCATGCCCAGCATATAGGCATCGGACCGCGGAATCGAAAGCCGCGCAGCAGACTTTCATCCACAGCCAAAGCCGTTACAAGCTGCCCTCGACTCCGGGGAGGATAACCATGAAATCATCGCTGCTTGCCACCGCCGCCGTCCTCCTGGCCGCGCCGGCGGGCGCCCAGATGCAGATCACCGCCCAGGGGCCGCTGCGCCCCGACCAGCAGGCGTTCCTCGCGCTCTACAAAGAGCTGGTCGAGACCGACACCAGCGTCACCACCGGAAGCTGTACCCAGGCCGCGCAGCAGGTCGCCGCGCGGATGAAGGCGGCCGGTTTCACCGACGATCAGCTCACCTTGTTCTCTGTGCCCGAGCACCCGAAGGACGGTGGTCTGGTGGCCGTGCTGCCGGGGACCTCGAAGACGCTGAAGCCGATGCTGCTGCTCGCGCATATCGATGTGGTGGTCGCCAATCGCGCCGACTGGGAGCGCGAGCCCTACAAGCTGGTCGAGGAGAACGGCTATTACTATGCCCGCGGCATCCTCGACGACAAGTTCCAGAGTGCAGCCTATGCCGACACGCTGATCCGGCTGAAGCAGGCGAACTGGAAGCCGCAACGGACCATTAAGCTGGCGCTTACCTGCGGCGAGGAGACCGACACGGCCTTCAACGGCGCGCAATGGCTGACCCAGAACCGCCGCGACCTGATCGACGCCGAGTTCGCGCTGAACGAAGGTGGCGGCGGACGCACCGACGGCAAGGGCCGGCTCATGGTGCAGACCATCCAGGTGGGGGAAAAGGTCTATCAGGACTACAAGCTCACCGTCACCAATCCCGGCGGCCATTCGAGCCAGCCGGTGCCCCAAAACGCAATCTACGACATGGGCCGGGCGCTCGAGAAAATCGCCCAGCACACCTTCCCGGCCGAGTTCAGCGACACCACCCGCGCGTTCTTCGCCAAGGCAGGGGCGCTGCGCGGCGACGAGACCGGGCGCGCGATGATCGCGCTGACGAAGGACCTTGGCGATACCGCGGCGATGGCGGTGGTCAATCGCGACAAGGCGCTCAACTCCATGCTTCGAACGACCTGCGTCGCCACCATGATCGAGGGCGGCCACGCGGTTAACGCGCTGCCCCAGCGTGTCGAGGCCAATGTCAATTGCCGTATCTTTCCCGGCCGCACCCCGGCCCAGATCAAGGCGGAGCTCGCGCAGATCATCGGCAATCCCAGAATCGCGATCCGATACGGCCGCGACGACAAGCCGTTGGCCAAGCCGCCCGCGCTCGACCCGAGGCTGATCGGGCCGATGGAAGAGCTGGCGAAGAAATACTTCCCCGGCGTGCCCGTGGTCCCGGCGATGAGCACCGGCGCGACCGACGCGGTCTATACCGGCGGTGCGGGCATTCCCACCTATGGCGTTCCCAGCGCCTGGACCGATCCCGACGGCAACGGCACCCACGGCCTCAACGAGCGGCTGGAGATCAAGGGCGTCTACACCGGCCGCGATTACCTGTTCGACCTGGTCAAGACGCTGGCGAACACGAAGTAAGCTGCCCCACAACCTCTGCCGCCGCTATTTGGGGGGTTGCAGTTCCTGTTCGGTGGAAACGTCGCTAGAGCCGCGTTGATGCTCTCGGTGATCGATATCTTTCGCATCGGCATCGGGCCGTCCTCCTCGCATACGGTCGGGCCGATGCGGATCGCGGGGCGCTTCGTGCGCGCGCTGGCGAAGCGCGCGCTGCTCGAGCGGACCGCGCGCGTCGCGGTCGAACTGCAGGGCTCGCTGGCGCTGACCGGGGTGGGGCACGGCACGATCGATGCGGTGATCCTCGGCCTTGCCGGCTTCGCGCCCGATCGCACCGACCCCGACGAGGCGGCCGCGGCGGTGGCCGCCATCCGCAGCTCCCGCAGACTGGTGCTGGGCGGCATTGCCGGGATCGAGTTCGACGCTGCGCGCGACTTCGATCTGGCCGGGCACATCATTCCCGCGCTGCATCCCAACGGCATGGTCCTGCGCGCATTCGAGGGCAGCGGCGCACTGTTGCTCGAGCGCACCTATTACTCCACCGGCGGCGGCTTCGTGGCAAGCGCGGCGCAGCTTTCCCGCCCCAGCGCGGGCGACCGGATCGCTGCGGGCAGCGCTGTGCCCTTCCCCTTCGGTTCGGCAGAGGAGATGCTGGCGATGTGCGCGGCGACAGGGCTTACCATCGCCGATCTGGTGCTCGCCAACGAGGACACGCTGCGCCCGCGCGCCGAGACCGAGGCCGGGCTCGACCGGATTGCGGCCGCGATGGACGCCTGCATCGACCGGGGCCTCACGCAGGAGGGCATTCTGCCCGGCGGCTTGCAGGTTCACCGCCGCGCGCCCGGTCTGTGGCGTTCCCTCCAGGCCAATCCGCAATCGAACGAGCGCGAACAGCTCTTCGACTGGCTCAACTGCTATGCGATGGCGGTCAACGAGGAGAACGCCGCCGGCGGCCGAGTGGTCACCGCCCCCACCAATGGGGCGGCGGGCATCATTCCGGCAGTGATCCGGTTCTATTGCGATGCAGAAGGCCCCGAAGGCACGCACGCCTGCACCGACAAGCGTCGCCGCCTGCTGCTCACCGCAGGAGCAATCGGCCTGCTCTACAAGCAGCGCGCGAGCATTTCGGGGGCCGAGATGGGCTGCCAGGGGGAGGTCGGAGTCGCTTGTTCGATGGCGGCCGGCGGCCTTGCCGCGGTGTGGGGCGCGAGCCCGCCGCAAGTCGCCTGCGCCGCGGAGATCGGAATGGAACACAATCTGGGCCTCACCTGCGACCCTGTCGGGGGGCTGGTCCAGGTGCCCTGCATCGAAAGGAACGCCATCGGCGCCGTCAAGGCGGTCAACGCCGCGCGCCTCGCGCTCCATCGCAGCTCCGCGAACACCTGTGTCAGCCTCGACCAAGTGATCGAAACCATGCGGCAGACCGGACTGGACATGTCGAGCAAATACAAGGAGACCAGCCAGGGCGGGCTGGCGGTGAACGTCATCGAATGCTGAGCGGAGGGGAGCGCGGGGGCCAGGCATGACAGGCGACGAGCGCCCTCCCTTTCCCGACGGCATCGGTCCCGGCCATATCGAGAAAAGCCGCGCGTCCCGGCATTCGGGCTGGCTGCCCTTGTTGCTGCTGGGCGCGTTCCTGCTGAGCGCGCTGCTGGGCACCTATGGCGGGGACACCGATCCGACGCGAACCGCGACCGGACCCGCGGCGGCACTCCACGTCACTGCCCCCGAAATCCTGCGCAACGGCGTATTCTTCGAAATCCGCGTCCGGATCGAGGCGCGGCGCGCCATCGGCAAACCGGTGCTGACGGTCTCGCCCGGCTATTGGCGGCATCTGACCATCAACACGATGATCCCCGCCCCGGCCGAGGAGGGGCACGAGGACGGCCAATTCACTTTCAGCTACGACACGCTCGAACCGGGCCAGAGCCTGGAGATCAAGGTCGACGGCCAGATCAATCCGGCCCGTCTTGGCGGAACCGAGGGCGTGGTCGGGCTGCGAGACGACAAGACGCCGCTGGTCCAGATCCCCGTCCGCCTCAAGGTCTTTCCCTGATGGACATCGTCCTGCGCGCCACGGCGATGTTCGCCATCGTCTTCGTGCTGCTGCGGCTGATGGGCAAGCGCGAGCTGGCGGAAATGACACCGTTCGAATTCGCCATGCTCGTGGCGATCGGCGATCTTCTCCAGCAAGGCGTCACGCACAACGATTTCAGCATCACCGGCGCGACGCTGGCCATCACCACCTTCGCGTTCTGGACGCTGGTGCTCACGGTGCTGACCTACAAGTCGAAGCGCGCGGAGAAATGGCTCGACGGCGAGCCCATGGTGATCGTCCACAATGGCCGCTTCCTGCGGCCCGCGCTGCGGCGCAATCGCCTGACCATCGCCGAAGTCGAAAGCGAAATGCGGCTCGCCGGGATTGCTCGTGTCGAGGAAGTGGCCTGGGCCGTGCTCGAGACCAACGGCAAGATCAGCTTCATCGAGCGCAAGGGCGAGGACGAAACCGCCGCGGGTTCTCCCTCGGACGCAAAACCCGCCTGATCGGCGTTGCGCGCCGCGGCGCAGGCCATAAAGTGGCCGCAATGACATCCCCTCCTCTCGCCGCCGAGCTCGGCCAGCCCTTCGGCTCCTATCCCGACATCCTCGCGCGATGGGCCGCGGTGCAACCCGACGCCGTGGCGCTGCGCGACGAGTCGGGCGAGCTGTCCTGGCGCGATCTCCACGACCGCAGCGAACGAATTGCCGCGCGGCTTGCCGCCGATGGCCTTGAGCACGGACAGGCGGTGGCGATCGTGGGGACCTCGAGCATCGCTTATGCGCTGGTGTTCCTCGCGGCGGTGCGCGCCGGCGGGGTCGCGGCGCCGCTTACCACCAGCGCCAGCGCCGATCAGCTTGCCGGAATGGCGGCGGACTGCGGCGCCCGGCATATCTTCATCGACCGCGCCAAGCTGACCGAGCTCGGCCCCGCGCGAGCCGAGCTTTGCTTCGGCGCCCTCGAGCGCATCGTCCTCGACGAGGAGCTCGATGGCTGGATGGCTGGCGAGGGCACGCGCGCGCCGGCATTCGCGCCCGCACCCGCCGATCCCTTCAACATCATCTATTCGTCCGGCACCACCGGCGCCCCGAAAGGCATCGTCCATTCGCACCGGATGCGCTGGCGGCAGTTCGCCTTCACCGCCGCGGCCTGGCTCGAGGCCGGCCTGGAGGTGCGCAGCCTCGCCTCGACGCCGCTCGACTCGAACACCACCATGGTCGCTTTCCTCGCGCCGCTGCTCGCGGGCGGGAGCGTGCGGATCATGGGCAAGTTCGACAGTTTGCACTGGCTCGCGCATGCCGAGACCGACCGCACCACGGTGACCATGCTGGTGCCGGTGCAATATCAACGGCTGATGGACGAGCAGGGCTTTTCGGACTTCGATCTCTCGCCGCTGCGGATCAAGTATTGCACGTCCGCCCCGTTCCCCGCCGAGCTGAAGCGCGAGGTGCTCGCATGCATGCCCGGAGCGTTGATCGAGATCTATTCGATGACCGAGGGCGGCGTCGTCTGCCTGCTCGCCTGCCACGAATTTCGCGACAAGCTGCATACGGTTGGCCGCCCCGCCCCCGGTAGCGAGCTCAAGGTCCTTGACGACGAGGACCGCGAGGTCGCGCCGGGCAACGCGGGTCATCTTGTCGGCCGCAGCCAGACGATGATGGCGGGATACAGGAATCAGCCGGGAAAGACGCGCGAAGGCTATTGGACCGATCCTGCGACCGGCGAGGTCTGGCAGCGGATGGGCGATATCGGGCGAGTCGACGAGGACGGCTTTGTCGAGTTGGTCGGCCGCGCCAAGGATATGATCATCTCGGGTGGGTTCAACATCTACCCGGTCGATCTCGAGACCGCACTGCTCCAGGAGCCCGAGGTCGTCGAGGCGGCGGTGATCGGCATGCCGAGCCGCGCCTGGGGCGAGACGCCAGTAGGCTTCGTCGTGCTCAAGGCGGGCGCGCGCGATCCCGAAGCGATCCGCGCTGCGGTCAACGCCCGCCTGGGCAAGACCCAGCGCCTGGCCGCACTCCATCGCATCGACGCGATGCCGCGCAGCCATATCGGCAAATTGCTCAAGACCGAGCTGCGGGCGGAGGCGGAGCTAAAGGAAGCTGGAGGGGCGTAGCGACCCCGGCGCCTCCGCCTCTGCCGCGGCTTCAGTTTCACCTTGTCGCGCCAGTGCTTTCGAGACGCGGCGCCGGGGGTTTGGGGGGAGGTCGGCGGCCGCGTCTCTACTCGCTGCCGGCCTGCACCGCGTCACCGGGGATCGAGGGGGACAGGATCGCCCATGATACGTACAGCTGGTCAGGCCCGAACCGGCCCGCATGGAACCGGTCCGCATCGGACGATGGCGTCGCCCGACTGTTGTCGCATTTATACAATTGGCCGGAATACACGAAAGTGAGAAATATTGGAGGCAAGTTGCAAAACATGCAACCAAGGGTGCTGGGACCGCAGCCGCTGGACACCGGGCAGCCCATACTTCTAACGGGCAGCGGCATGGAAACCGAGCATCAGGCCAGTCCCCTCCACCCCGATTCGATCCTGATCGTCGATTTCGGGAGCCAGGTGACCCAGCTCATCGCCCGGCGCGTTCGCGAGGCTGGGGTCTATTCCGAAATCGCGCCCTTCACGCAGGCCGAAGCCGCGTTCCACCGCCTGCGTCCCCGAGGGATCATCCTGTCGGGCTCGCCGGCCGGTGTGCCGGAAGAGGGCAGCCCGCGCGCGCCCCAGCTCCTGTTCGACAGCGGGGTGCCGATCCTGGGCATCTGCTATGGCCAGCAGGTGATGACGCATCAGCTCGGCGGCCGCGTCGAAGCCGGGCGCGACGGCGAATGGGAGGGCGAGTTCGGCCGCGCCTTCCTGACCGTCACCCGCGAGTGCGCGCTGTTCGACGGCCTGTGGCAGGTCGGCGAGCGCCACCAGGTGTGGATGAGCCACGGCGACAAGGTCACGCGCTTTGCCCCCGGATTCGAGATCGTCGCGACCAGCGACGGCGCGCCCTTCGCGGTGATCGCCGACGAGGCGCGCAGATACTACGGCACCCAGTTCCATCCCGAGGTGGTCCACACCCCCGATGGCGGCAAGCTGCTCGCCAATTTCGTCCACCGGGTCTGCGGCCTCGCCGGCGACTGGACCATGGCCGCCTATCGCGAGACCAAGATCGCCGAAATCCGCGCCCAGGTGGGCGGCGGGCGAGTGATCTGCGGCCTTTCCGGCGGCGTCGACAGCTCAGTCGCCGCGATTCTGATCCACGAGGCGATCGGGGACCAGCTCACCTGCGTCTTCGTCGACCACGGGCTGCTGCGGCTCGACGAGCGCGATCAGGTCGAGCGACTGTTCCGGGATCACTACAACATCCCGCTGGTGGTGGTCGATGCCGAGGAGCGGTTCATGCGCGGGCTCGCCGGGCTCACCGATCCCGAAGCCAAGCGCAAGTTCATCGGCGCCGAGTTCATCGCCGTGTTCGAGGAGGAGGCGAAGAGGCTCGGCGGGGCCGATTTCCTCGCTCAGGGCACCCTTTATCCCGATGTCATCGAGAGCGTAAGCTTCACCGGCGGGCCTAGCGTGACGATCAAGAGCCATCACAATGTCGGCGGCCTGCCCGCGCGCATGGACATGGCTCTGGTCGAGCCGTTGCGCGAGCTGTTCAAGGACGAGGTGCGCGCGCTGGGACGCGAGCTCGGCCTTGACGAGCGCTTCGTCGGCCGCCACCCTTTCCCCGGGCCGGGCCTGGCGATCCGCATTCCGGGCGAGGTCAGCAAGGAGCGCTGCGACATTCTGAGAAGGGCCGACGCGGTCTATCTCGAGGAAATTCGCGCCGCCGGGCTCTACGACGCGATCTGGCAGGCTTTCGCGGTGCTGCTGCCGGTCAAGACCGTGGGCGTGATGGGCGACTACCGCACCTACGACCATGTCTGCGCCTTGCGCGCGGTGACCAGCACCGATGGAATGACCGCTGACGTCTATCCCTTCGACGCCAGCTTCCTCGCCCGCGTCGCCACGCGCATCGTCAACGAGGTCAAGGGCATCAACCGTGTCGTCTACGATTCCACCAGCAAGCCGCCGGGCACGATCGAGTGGGAATGAGCGCAGCCGCGACGGCCGGCCCGGTCACCACCGTCCTGCGCCGGCTGCACGACAAGCTCGTTCAGCGCTTCGGCCCCATGCGACGCCCGCCCGAAGCGCGCAAATCCCTCGAATGGACGATGGTCCAGGGACTGATCGGCTCGCGCATGCCGTCCGAGCAATCGAGCGCGGTTGCCGACGCCCTTCTCGATCGGTTCGGATCGTGGGACGCACTCGCCGCCCTGCCCCTCGATCGCCTGGCGGGCGAGCTCAAGGGGGTGCGTTTTCCCAACCAGGCGGCGAACCGAGTCCACGAGGTGCTGAGCGCCCTCGCGGCGCGCTGCGGCGCGGTCGATCTGGGGCATCTCGCGTCGCTGGAGACCGTTGCCGCCATCGCCTGGCTCGAGGCGCTCCCCGGGCTCGGGCGCAAGATTGCCGCACAGGTGCTGAACGCCAGCACCCTGGAACGGCGCGCGCTCGTGCTCGACACGCATCACTTGCGCATTCTCGCGCGGATGAACTTGATCGGACCGCGCGACGACGCTGCGCGAGCCTATGACCGGATCATGCCGCAGATCCCGCAGGAATGGGACGCCGCAACCATCGACGAGCATCACATGCTGGTGAAGGCGCTGGGCCGTAGCCATTGCAAACCCAAGACGCTGATCTGTCCCACTTGCCCCGCGCTGGCCCTGTGCGCGACGGGCCTGAGCCGGATGGAGGAACAGGCGCTCCCGATCGGGGTTGATGAGCGGGGCATCCCCGCCCCCAATATCGAGGAGAGGTCACATGAAGGATTACGGAACACGCCTCGCGGCGACCGCGGCGGGCCTGACGGGCGCCATCGCGCTGGCCGGTTGCGCCACGCTCGAGGAAGCCGCGCTCAGCGCTGTCAACACCACCTATGTCGCCAATCTGACCGGCGCGCAGGAAGTCGGTCCCGGGGACCCCGATGGATCGGCCCGCGCGGAGATCACGATCGACGACAATTTCGACCAGGTCTGCTGGAGCATCACCGACGTCAGGAATATTTCGGAAGTGACCGCCGCGCATATCCATGTCGGCGCGCGCGGCGTGAACGGGCCGCCGGTGTTCACGCTGAGGAAGTCCAACGAGGGCACCTGGAAAGGCTGTTCGAAGGGCGCCGAATGGACGCAGGACCGGATCGAGGGCAATCCCGAACGCTTCTATGTCAACCTGCACACCGCCGATTACCCCAATGGCGCCATTCGCGGCCAGCTGATGCGCTGACCGCAGATCGAGGCCCGCGCGGGTGGTGGACCGCGGGGGCCTCGCCAGCTGAACCCCCTGGGGAACCGCCGCGCGCCCGGCCTGGCTGCTCTCGCGGCCCAGCGCCTCGTTCCCGCCAGTCAAGCGCCCGACGCGCGCGATCACGCAATAATGCGGAGGCAAAGCCCACAGGGGCGGGCGAGCGCGCCGCGAAAATCGTCAGGCTCCGGATAACCCGGCCGCCAGCCGCTCAGCTCGTCTTTTCGTAGGGGACGAAATCCGTGAGGAAGAGGGCCCCTCGGAACACTCCCGTCAAGCGGTCGATGAGGGTGACGGTGTCGGTGCGGCACAGGCCCGAGCTACTGCCGAACTTGCGGATCACCAGAATATCGTCCTCGTCGATGTCCTCTGGATGCGCGGTGCGGTTCACCCACACGCGGTTGCCCTGCTTGTAGACAATCGCGGTCTTGTCGAGGACGGTGAGGCTCCGGTTCGCGGTGCCGGGAATGCAATCCCGGGGGGCGCCTGCCGTGCGCCCATCGATCAGCTTGGCGAGCTGCTCCTCTCCGGTCATCCGGCTCCGCGCCTCGACCGGCGTGGCCACGAGCCCGGCCGTGGCGGCTGCGATTGCCAGGGTTCCGAGAAATCTGCGCATGGTCTTCGCTCCTTCGCCCAGCGCTTATCACATCGCGGATGAATTGACGATGAGCGGGCCTGTCGTTCGGGCCGGCGATCTCAGCCCGTTCCGCCGACGGTGATTCCCGCGATCAACACCGTGGGCTGGCCGACGCCGGCGGGAACGCCCTGCCCGCCCTTGCCGCACACGCCGATACCCTCGTCGAGCTTCATGTCGTGGCCGATCCCGGTCACGCGAGTGAGCACGCTGGGCCCGTCGCCGATCAGCGTCGCGCCCTTGATCGGCGCGATGATCTTGCCATTCTCGACCTTGTAGGCCTCGGTGCAGGCAAAGACGAACTTCCCGCTGGTGATATCGACCTGCCCGCCGCCAAACGAGGTCGCGTAGATGCCGTCCTTGACGCGGGACAACAGCTCGGCGGGATCGTCGCCGCCGCCGCGCATGAAGGTGTTGGTCATCCGCGGCATCGGCGCGTGCTGATAGCTTTCGCGGCGCCCGTTACCGGTCGGCGCCACTCCCATCAGCCGGGCGTTGAGGCGGTCCTGCATATAGCCCTTGAGAATGCCGTCCTCGATCAGCACCGTCTCGCGCGTCGGCGTGCCTTCGTCGTCGATGGTCAGCGAGCCACGGCGGCGCGCGATCGATCCATCGTCCACCACGGTGACGCCCGGGGCCGCGACGCGCTGTCCGATCCGGCCCGAGAAGGCGCTGGTACCCTTGCGATTGAAATCGCCCTCCAGCCCGTGGCCGACCGCTTCGTGGAGGAGCACGCCGGGCCAACCCGGGCCGAGCAGCACGGTGCATTCGCCAGCGGGCGCGGGCACGCTCTCCAGATTGACCAGCGCCTGGCGCACCGCCTCCTCGACGGCGTGCATCCAGCGTGCCCCGGAATTCTCGGCGTCGAACAGATCGTCGTAGAGATAGCGCCCACCGAAGCCGTAGCTGCCGGTTTCGCGCCGCCCATTCATATCGGCAACGATATTCACGTTGAGCCGCACCAGCGGCCGGATGTCGCGCGCGGTGAAGCCGTCAGGGCGGACGATCTCGATCACGCTCCAGCTTGCCGCAAGACTCGCGGACACCTGCGCCACGCGCGGATCGCTGGCACGCGCAACCGCGTCGATCCTCTCGAGCAGCGCGACCTTTTCGGCGAAGGGCACGAGGTCGAGCGGGCTGGCGTCGGTGTAGAGGTGGCGGTTGGTGCGCGCCGGTGGCGGGGCCTTGGGGGCGCTGGCGGGATCGAGCAGCCGCAGAGTCTCGCCAGCGCGCGCGATCGCCGCAGCACTGATGTCGTTGGCATGCGCGAAGCCGGTCGCCTCACCGCTCACGCCCCTGAGGCCGAACCCCGAATCGCGGCTGTAGTCGGCGGTCTTGAGCCGCCCGTCCTCGAATGAAAAGCTCTCGCGGGCGATGAACTGGAGGTAGAGCTCGCCGTCGTCGCACCGCTCTAGCAGGCGCCGCGTCAGCCCCTGGGCCTCCTCGGGACCGAGCTTGTCGGAATAGAGCAGGCTGGCAGGGTCTGGCGAAGTCATGTTGGTAATGTAGGTGCTCGGCGGGCCCGGAACAGCCCTCAGCGGTGGCCCGGGTCCGAGCCTGCGGCGATATCGACCAGCTCTGTCTGGTCCACCCCGTCGGCGGGTCCGCCCTTGAGGACGAAGCGGCGGTCGCAATAGCCGCAGTCGACGTAGCCGTGCTCGTCGATCTCCAGCCAGACCTTGGGGTGGCCGAGCGCGGCGGGACGATAATTCGCCCCCGAGCGAATGTCGGTCGCGCCGTCGCACCACACGCGGCGCGTTTCGACCAGGCTAACTTCGGGCGGGGGAATGCTCATGGCGAGCCGATAATGGCTTGAGCCGCGCGCCGCAACTCTCCTGCCGAGACGTCGATGGCTCAGCCTCATGGTTCAAACAGCGCCAACGGCGTGGCGGGCGCAAAGCTGGTTGCCTGGCGAAACCCCGCGCCTATGGCGTTTCCATGATCACCCCACCCGCGATCCGCATCGACAATCTCGTCAAGCGCTACGCCGCACCTCCGAAGGCACCCGCCAGCGAGGGGAAGCTGGCGCTGAAGGGCGTGAGCTTCGAGGTGCCCCAGGGCGGCATCTTCGGCCTGCTCGGCCCCAATGGCGCGGGCAAGTCGACGCTGATCAACATCCTCGCAGGACTGGTGATGAAGACCTCGGGCAGCGCCGAGGTCTGGGGCTTCGACATCGACGAGCACCCGCGCAACGCCAAGCGGTCGATCGGGATCGTGCCGCAGGAAATCGTCTTCGATCCGTTCTTCACGCCGTTCGAGGTGCTCGAGAATCAGGCCGGTTTCTATGGCCTGCGCAAGGGCGAGCGCCGCTCGGAGGAGCTGCTGCGCGCGGTGCACCTGGCGGACAAGCGCGATGCCTACGCCCGCACGCTCTCGGGCGGAATGAAGCGGCGGCTGCTGGTGGCCAAGGCAATGGTCCATTCGCCGCCCATCCTCGTGCTCGACGAACCCACGGCGGGCGTCGATGTCGAGCTGCGTCGGCAGTTGTGGGAACTCGTCGTTGGCCTCAACCGCGAGGGCGTCACGGTGGTGCTCACCACGCACTATCTCGAGGAAGCCGAGCAGCTCTGCGACCGGATCGCGATCATCAACCACGGCGAGTTGATCGCCAACAAGCCAACGCGCGAGCTGGTCGGAATGGCGCGCGAGAAGATCGTCTCGATCACGGTCGACAAGGATCTCGCCGGCCCGCCGATGGAGCCGGCCTTCCTGAAGGCCGAGGTGATCGAGCCGCGCCGGATCGAGATCACCTACAACCGCGACGCGACCAGCGCAGGCCAGGTGCTCGCGCTGGTCCAGGGCCACGGCTACGCGATCGAAGACGTCACCACGCGAGAGGCGGATCTCGAGGACGTGTTCGTGCAGCTTACGGGGACGGCGTAGAAACACGAAGCCGCCGCACGGGCGAGGTTCTCAGGCGGCCTGACGGAACACCGACTGGGACCCTCGCCTCACAGGGGATCAGGATCGGTCAAAGAAAATACCGCCGCCCCAGCCCCGCGTCGCGGACCTGCTGCACTTCCCAATGATGCGGAGTGACTTCTTCCATCACCGCCGCGCAATGGCGGCATTTGCCGACGCCGAGGCCGTGGACTTTGCTGACCTTGCTCAAATCGAGGCGATGCCTGCCGAGCGCGCATGCGAATTGGGCGAGCTTCATGTGACCCGCGACCTCCCGTTCCTATCCCCTGCGCTCCTGGCGGTAGCGCGCACGCGGAAATGGTAAACGTCGCGGCGGCGAAACGCCCGATTCCTGCGCCGACTCCGGTGGTAATAGGCGCTTGTCGGCCCCCGCGCCGCCGTTCATGACGAGCGCATGAACGGCGAACCCACCGATGTGCTCGTTATCGGCTCTGGCGCGGCGGGCCTGACCGCGGCGCTGGCGCTCGCGCAAGGGAAGCGCGTGCTGGTACTGGCCAAGGGTGGCCTCAGCGAAGGCGCGACCGCCTGGGCGCAGGGCGGGATCGCCGCGGTGCTCGAAGCCGGCGACACCTTCGAGAACCATGTCCGCGACACGATGGTCGCGGGCGCCGGGCTCAACGACCGCGAGGTGGTCGAGCATGTCATCGCGCAGGCGCCCGCCTCGATCGACCGGTTGTGCGAACTGGGCGTGCCATTCAACCGCGAGAGCGGCGATCTTCACCTGACCCGCGAGGGCGGCCATTCGCACCGCCGCATCGTCCATGTGAACGACGCCACCGGCTGGGCGGTGCAGGAAGCGTTGCTCAAGGCCGCTCAGGCACATCCCAACATCACGCTGCGGGGCGGGCAAAGCTGCATCGACCTCATCACCGGCCACCACCAGGAGCGGTTCAGCGGCAGCGGGCGCGTCTGGGGCGCCTATGCGCTCGACGAGGAGACGGGGAAGGTCGCGGCCCATGTCGCACGCGCCACGGTGCTGGCGACCGGCGGGGCGGGCCGGGTCTATCTGTTCAGCACCGCGCCGCGCGGCGCCACGGGTGACGGGATCGCGATGGCATGGCGGGCGGGGGCGCGGGTCTCCAACATGGAGATGATGCAGTTCCACCCGACCTGCCTCTACAATCTCGAGGTCAAGAACTTCCTCATCACCGAGGCGGTACGCGGCGAAGGCGGGCGGCTTATCAATCCGCGGACGGCCAAGCGCTTCATGGCGTTCTATGATCCCGAGCGGATGGAGCTGGCCCCGCGCGATGTGGTGGCGCGCGCGATCGACGCGGAGATCAAGCGCTTCGGTCTCGACTACGTCCATCTCGACATCAGCCACCAGCCGGCGGATTTCGTGCAGGGACACTTCCCGACCATTCACGAAAAGCTGCTCGGGCTCGGTATCGACATGACGCAGCAGCCGATCCCGGTGGTGCCGGCGCAGCACTACACTTGCGGCGGCGTGCTAGTCGACCTCGCCGCGCGGACCGACCTGCCCGGGCTGTGGGCAGCGGGCGAGTGCACCGAGAGCGGGCTCCACGGCGCCAACCGGCTCGCCTCCAACTCGCTGCTCGAATGCTTCGTCTTCGGCGAAGCGGCGGCGCGCGACATCCTGGCGAGCTGGGACAGCCTCGCCTCCCCGCCCGACATCCGCCCTTGGGACGAAAGTCGCGTCACCGATTCGGACGAGGAGGTGGTGATCAAGCAGAACTGGACCGAGATCCGCCGCTTCATGTGGAACTATGTCGGGATCGTTCGCACCACCAAGCGCCTGGAGCGTGCCGCGCGGCGGATCGAGACGCTGGGCCGGGAGATCGCGGAATATTACGGCAGCTTCCGCGTCACCACCGATCTGATCGAGCTGCGCAACCTCCACCAGGCCGCCGAGCTGATCGTGCGCAGCGCGCTCGCCCGCCACGAAAGCCGGGGGCTTCACTTCACGCTCGATTTTCCGCAGACCGACCCGGTGGCGGTCGACACGGTTTTGGTGCCTTGAGAAGACCCTAAACGCCCCCAACACCCAGGCGCTGCTACGCCGCGTGCTTGCCGAAGCGCTCGGGCATCAGGCGGCCGAACCGGTCGCGCAGGGCGGTTTCGTTCAGCTCGGCCTCGTCGCCGGCGATGTGGCGGACGGTGGAGGGATTGATCTCGCGCTTGAAGGCCAGGCCCACATGGCCCTGCCGCGCCCAGATGACCCTGGCCGGAACGACCACGCCGCCGAGCAGCTCGATCTCGATATCCTCGCCCGTAACCGCCGCCAGTCCCTCGTCGGCGATCATGCAGCCGAGACGCGAGATGTTACGGCATGCATGGGTTCGCCGCTGCCCCCTCTTGACCGAGTGAACCTCGGTATCGCTGGTCAGTCGAGCGGCCCTGCGTTCGTCCATCATCGTCGTCCCGATACCGCCCCCCGGCGGCTCCAATGTCCCCGCTCCGGCGCCGGTGCTTGCGGCCGGTTGCAGTACGGTTACAGTCATTGCGGAAATTGCCTAAGGAAAGGTGAATTTCCACAGCACCGATGGGGAGAGCGCCATGCCGCAGATCGAAGCCAACGGAATCGCTCTCGAATACGAGGATTACGGCGACAAATCCGCCCCTCCGCTGCTGCTGGTGATGGGTCTGGGGGCGCAGCTGACGCTGTGGCCGATCGAGCTGGTCGAAGCCCTGGTCGAACGCGGCTTCAGGGTGATTCGCTATGACAACCGCGATATCGGCCTGAGCGGCAAGATCGAAGGCGCGAAGGCGCCGGGGATGGTCAAACTTCTGCTCCTCAGCAAGATCGGCCTGCGCCCCCGCGTCCCCTACACCCTCGCCGACATGGCGGCAGACGGGATCGGCCTTCTGGACGCGCTCGGCATCAACCGCGCGCATATCGTCGGGGCGAGCATGGGCGGGATGATCGCGCAGCACATGGCCTTCAGCCATCCCGAACGCGTGCTCAGCCTCACTTCGATCATGTCAACCACCGGCAACCGCAAGCTCCCTGCCGGAAGCAGGGAGGCGATCGCGGTGCTCACCAGGCGGCCGAAATCGACCGACGAGGAGGTTCTGGTCGAGCACGGCGTCAAGGTTGCGAATGCGATCGGCAGCCCGGGCTATCGCCAGGACCCCGCCTTGCTCCGCGAGAAGACCCGCGCGCTGGTCAGGCGCAGCTTCTACCCGGCCGGAATGCCGCGCCAGTTCGCCGCCATCGTCGCCGACGGCGACCGGCGCGAGCGGCTGCGCAGCGTCCGCGCGCCGACGCTGGTGATTCACGGCCGCGAGGACCCGCTCGTACCGCTCGCGGGAGGCGAGGACACCGCACGCTCCATCGCCGGGGCCAGGCTCAAGACCGTGCCGGGCATGGGACACGATCTGCCGGTGGAGCTGGTCGACGAGATCGCCGACGCGATCGCCGAGCATGCCCAACTGGCGGCTCCAGCGCAAGCGGCGGCCGAGAGCCAGATGACATGAGGTTGCGCCACCGGGATTGCCCGGAGCGGCTCCGGGGCGAGGCGCGGCGCGCAGCGCGGGCCTGGTTGCCCGTGCAAGCGTCGCAACGCTGACGCGGGGCCTATGACTTGCAGACGGGGTCTCGCGGGCAAGCATTTTGCGCATTGCGATTCGATTGATTCAAAACCCGGCCGGCGCGCTTTTGCCCGCAAAAATTTTTGCCGGATTCGTTTTTCCCGCTTGCGCTGGCCAAAGGTCCAGCAAATCCGCCGCGTCGCTGCGTGTGATAAGGCTAAGACACTTGCCGTCCGGCCAGCGACGCGATGGTTAAACCGCATTCACCCTCTTGCACCCGATCGCGAGCTGATTCATCATCTAGTAGTTGCGAGCCAGGGGTGACCTACAAGACCTAGAGTTGTGACGCGGCGATACCCATAAGGAGGGGGATGCGCCGCGGCCAGTCTGTGGGCAAGAACGGGAAAAGTTTTCGCCCCGGACGGCGCGCGAGCTGCTAGGGCGGGGGCTTGCCCGCTGACTCGAACACATGCGGAACAAGCAGTCCGCGAAGAACATGGGACGGCGGGGTCGAAGATGGATTTCAGAAGCGGAGACGAGGCAGCGATGGAGCTTGCGCTGGACGGCACACTCGAGGCTGGAGAGGGCTCGGCCAAGGTTTCCGGGAAGGCGATTGCGATGACCAAGCACGACAAGGGCAGCGAGGCGCTGGCGGATGCCGCGGCTGCGGCGATGGCCGAGGCCGGGAAGGCGATCGCAACCGCCGCCAGGCGCGCCGGCGATGGCGACAGCAAGAAGGTGATGGACCGGCGCTTCGCCGTCGTCACCGACCCGGCGCGCGACGCACTGCTCACAGATTTCGGCAAGGAGACGCTGACCGACCGCTACCTGCTGCCCGGTGAAGGCTACCAGGACCTGTTCGCGCGCGTGGCCGATTCGTACGCCGACGACCAGGACCACGCGCAGCGGCTCTACGATTACATTTCGAAGCTGTGGTTCATGCCCGCCACTCCCGTGCTGTCGAACGGTGGAACCCATCGCGGCCTGCCGATCTCGTGCTATCTCAATTCGGTCTCTGACAGCCTCGACGGCATCGTCGGCACCTGGAACGAGAATGTCTGGCTCGCCAGCAAGGGCGGCGGCATCGGCACCTATTGGGGCAATGTCCGCGGCATCGGCGAGCCGGTCGGCCTCAATGGCAAGACCAGCGGGATCATCCCCTTCGTCCGCGTGATGGACAGCCTGACGCTCGCGATCAGCCAGGGCTCGCTGCGGCGCGGCTCGGCGGCGTGCTACCTCGACATCGCTCATCCCGAGATCGAGGAATTCCTCGAGATTCGCAAACCCTCGGGCGATTTCAACCGCAAGGCGCTGAACCTGCACCACGGCGTGCTGGTCACCGACGCCTTCATGGAAGCGGTCCGCAGTGGCGGCGAATTCGATCTCGTCAGCCCACGCGATGGATCGGTTCGCAAGACCGTCGATGCGCGCAGCCTGTTCCAGAAGCTGGTCGAGACCCGGCTCGCGACCGGCGAGCCCTATATCGTCTTCTCCGACACCGTGAACCGGGCCATGCCCAAGCATCACCGCGAGCTGGGGCTCAAGGTCTCGACCTCGAACCTGTGCGCCGAGATCACCCTGCCCACCGGCATCGACCACCTCGGCAACGACCGGACCGCGGTGTGCTGCCTGTCATCGCTCAACCTCGAGAAATGGGACGAGTGGGCCGAGGACAAGACCTTCATCGAGGACGTGATGCGCTTCCTCGACAATGTCCTCCAGGACTACATCGACCGCGCCCCCGACGAAATGGCGCGCGCCAAATATTCCGCCATGCGCGAGCGTTCGGTCGGCATGGGTGTGATGGGCTTCCACTCCTTCCTTCAGATGAAGAACATCGGCTTCGAAAGCCCGATGGCGAAGGTGTGGAACCTGAAGATGTTCAAGCACATTAGCAGCAAGGCCGAAGAGGCTTCGCTGGTGCTGGCGCAGGAGCGCGGCCCCTGCCCCGATGCCGCCGAAACCGGCGCGATGGAGCGCTTTTCCTGTAAGATGGCGATCGCGCCGACCGCCAGCATCTCGATCATCTGCGGCGGCACCAGCGCCTGCATCGAGCCGATCCCCGCCAACATCTACACCCACAAGACGCTCTCGGGCAGCTTCGTGGTCAAGAACCCCTATCTGGAGAAGCTGCTCGAGAAGAAGAGCAAGAACTCCACCAATGTGTGGAACTCGATCCTCGAGAAGGGCGGCAGCGTCCAGCACCTCGACTTCCTCACGCCCGAGGAAAAGGCGGTCTTCAAGACCAGCTTCGAGATCGATCAGCGCTGGCTGCTCGAATTCGCCGGCGACCGCGCGCCCTTCATCGACCAGGCGCAGAGCCTGAACCTCTTCATCCCCGCCGATGTCGACAAGTGGGATCTGATGATGCTCCACTTCCAGGCGTGGGAGAAAGGCATCAAGTCGCTCTACTACCTGCGCTCCAAGAGCATCCAGCGGGCGGGCTTCGCGGGCGGGGTGGAGGCGGACAACACCGCCGATGCTCCGCGGATCGAGCTCAGCGCCGAGAGCGAGACCGATTACGAGGAATGCCTGGCGTGCCAGTGACGCTGCCGCCGGGTCCAGCCGGTCCGCGCGATCGGGGGCTTGCGTCGCCGCCGTGACCGCGAACCCTCTCGGCGTCGTCGTCGTCGCCTTCAACTCGGCCGATGTGATCGGGGAGTGCCTGGAAAGCCTGTTCGCCTCGGCGGGTGCCACGCTCCACGTGGTGGTGGTCGACAACCGGTCGGACGACGACACCCTGGAGATGATCGGGAACTGGGCAGCCGGGCGCTCGTATCGCCGTCGGCCGGGAGCCGCGCCCATCGCGGTCGGCCCCGCCGCCAAGCCGGTTCCGATCGTGACCCGTGTGCCCGACCAACCCGCCGCCGACGCGGGCGCGCTCACCGTGATCCGGTCGGACGTCAACGGCGGCTTTGCCTATGCGGTCAATCTGGGGCTGCGGGCGCTGCTGCCGCGGGCGGAGATCGACGCCTTCTGGTTGCTCAATCCGGATTGCGTGGTCGCCCCCGATACTGCGCGGCTCTATCTCGACGAGGCGGCGCGCGCGCCGTTCGGACTGCTTGCCTGCCGCACACTTTACTACGAGCAGCCGGACATCATTCAGACCGATGGCGGAAAGATCGATCGCAGCGCCACGTGCCGGGGAATAAACAACGGCCAGCCAGCGTCGGCAACCCCGCTGCCCGGCAACAACAGCCTCGATTATACCAGCGGGGCCAACATGGTCGCATCGCGCGCCTTCATCGAGCGCGCGGGTCTGATGGAGGAGGACTACTTCCTCTATTACGAGGAAGTCGACTGGGCGATGAAGCGCGGCGACCTTGCATTGCGGCTGGTCCCCACCGCCCGCGTCTATCACCACGGGGGCACCACGATCGGCACTGGCTCCCCGACCAGACGGCCGCAGCCCTTCGCCAATTATTTCAACTATCGCAACCGGCTGCGCTTCGCCCGTCGCCACATGCCCGGACGCGTACCGCTGGCGGTCCTGCGCGCGCTGGCCAAGGCGGTGCAGCTTCTCGTGCTGCGCGCGCCCGACGAAGCTTCGGCAGTCCTGGCCGGAACCTTCGACTGGCGCCCGCCGGCTGGCGTGATCGCCAGGATCACTGACCCCGCCGCGCGAGCGCGGGCCTTCGGAGCGGCAAGGTGAGCGCGCAAGTCCTGCTCAACTTCCATGGCATCGGCGATCCGCATGCGGAAATTGCGGCCGACGAGAGGCCCTATTGGATCAGCGAGGGTTTTTTCGACGCGATCGTCGCGCTGGCCGACCGCCGCCGCGAGGTGCCGGTGGGCTTCACATTCGATGACGGCAATCGCTCGGACCTCGACATTGCCGCGCCGCGCCTGGCGCGCTCGGGCAGAGCGGGCATCTTCTTCGTCCTCGCCGGTCGGATCGGGCAGCCGCACTATCTTTCCGCCGCCGATGCCGCGGCCCTCGTGGCGTCGGGGATGACGGTGGGTCTGCACGGCGCCGATCATGTCGATTGGCGGACATGCGACGACGACGCGTTCGAGCGGGAGACTGTCGATGCACGCCGCCGCCTCGCCGCCGCGGCGGGCGCGCCGGTCGATCAGGTCGCGATCCCCTTCGGAGCTTACAACGCGCGCGTGATCCGGCGGCTGAAGCGACAGGGCTTCGCGCGCATCCACACGAGCGACGGAGGCTGGACGGATACGCGCGCGCGCGTCGCGGCGCGAACCTCGATCCGCTGCGACATGACTCTGGCCCAGGTCGAGGCCATCCTGGACCGCCGCGAACCGCTGACGCACCGGGCGCGGCGCTGGCTGTCGACGCGCACGCGGCGGCACATCCTGTGAACGAGGCGGCAGCGGGATTGAGAGCGAAACTTCGCGGGCTGTGGGCGCGCTGGTGGCTGCGGCGAAGCAGTTTCGGCGGCCGATACGGCGATCTCAAGCGGCTCTATCTGATCGAGGATCCCTGGAACCTCGCCAGCCCGAAGGAACGGGCCAGGTTCGAGGCCTCGAACGCGATCCTGCGCCAGGTCGCGCCCGGCTGCCGCACACTTCTCGAACTCGGCAGCGGCGAGGGGCTGCAAACCGAGCACCTGATCCGGGTCAGCGAGAGCGTGGCGGGGCTCGAGATCAGTCCAGCCGCGGTGCGCCGCGCCCAGGCGCGCCTTCCCGGGGTGACATTTCGGGTTGGCCGGGTGGAGGATGCGCCCAGGCTCTTTCCCGGCCGGCGTTTCGACGTCGTCACCGCGCTGGAAGTGCTCTATTATGTCGAAGACGTGGCGGCCGTGCTGTCGGCCTTGCAAGGGATCGCGGAGACGCTGGTGATCACCAGTTACCGCGCCCGCGCCGAGCGGATGCGGCACCTGTTTGCGGGTCCGGGATGGCGCAGGCTTGACGACATCGAGGCCGAAGGCACGGTGTGGGAAGCCTATGTGTGGTCTCGCGCCCAGGGGACCACCGGATGAAGCTGGTCCCAATCATGGTCGGCCTTGGTGAAATGCCAGCCTTCACCGATCGCGGCGAAGCGCGCGAGCACGGCGGGATCGGCGCAAACCACGGTCGGCCGGTGCGTCTTGACCGTCACGAAGCCGGCTCGGCGCAGCGCCCGGATGTGGGCCGGATGCGACGCGCCCGCGATGATCGCCTCGCAATGCGGCGCCATGGCGCTCACGGCATGGGCGGTGAGCGCCTCGATCGCGGCGCCATCGGCGGGGTCGGCCAGCACATCGGCCAGGGTGCCCACGTTGAGCTCCATCGGTTCGGGCAACCGCCATACCACCTGGCCTTCGGCCTCGCCGCCCCTTAGCAGCAGCGCGCGATTGTAGCGGAGCACCGGCTCGGCGTCGAAGCGCCAGCGGCAGAAGGTGCCGCCACGGTCCCACAGGCCGGGGATGGCGGCAGCCGCGCGCGCGAACAGCCGGTCCGCGACCGATGCGTCGATGCGGTCCACCGAGCGAATGTCGCCCGACGCCGTACGCGGCAAAGCCAGCCTCCGCGCCGCCGCCGCGGCCGAAGCCAGCCCGGCGGCGGCCATGGGGACAGCGCCGGCTCGCTCGAACCAGCGGCCAATACCGCGCAGCCGCGGCCGGCGCTGCAGGATCGGCCGCACCACCGCGCCTGCCGTGTCGCCGCGCAGCCGACCGATCCGCACCATCTGCCGCACCGGCGCAAGCGTGATGCAGCCGGCCTTTTCGGCCATGCGCCGCGTCGCCTCCGCCATCGTGAGAGTGACGAGTGTGCGACCGGTTGCCTTCATTGCCTGCTGAATCAGATGGCCGACGCCGCGCCCCCGGTGCTCGGGGTGCACCATGACATCGACGATCCAGCCGGCTTCATATGACGCGCCGCGCAGCCAGATCCGGCCCGGCTGGAGCGCGATCTGCCCCGCGACCTCGCCCCGGTGCAGCGCAATCCACACCGGCACGCGCCCGTCACTGTCCTGGTTGAACGGATTGTGGAGGAACGCCCAGTCCCAGCGCGCGCGCTGCTTGTAGGGCGCCTGAGCGCCGTAGGTGATGGCGATGAAACGGGCAATCGCGGGCCAGTCCTCGAGCCGCGCCTGCCGAACTTCGTAGCCCCCGACCATCGGCCGGGCTTAGAAAGGCTGCGGGGTCGGGTCAACGCGCGCGATTGTCCCACCGATGCGGTTCGCACCGGCGGCGGGCCGTTCTCGCTGCGCCCCCCGGAAGCCCCCCCTCCTCTCACGCCCCACCCGAAAAGGACGCCCCGCCGGTCAGGACGGGGCGCCGGGGGTGCGGGGCTGAACCGCAAAAGGGAAAAACCGGACCAGCCTGCCTGCCCCCGAACTGATTGATTTCAGTCTGCGGTGTGGCCCGGGCTGTCCGGACCCTGCGCGCGCTGCGCATCGGCCCGGTCCTTGGCCAGCGTCGCGCGGTCGACCGGGGGCTCGCCGGGCGCTCTCTCGCGGTCGCCCGCGCCCTCGGCCTGCATCCGGGCGGCCTCCTCGCGCGGACCGGTGCGCGGGGGCTCTCCCGGCGCCTCGCTGGCACTCAAGGTGACGTCGCGGCTGTCGTCGGGTTCGTATTCGCCCATGATCGCGCTCCTCTCGGCCAATCAACCCGCACCCCCTCGCCGCGTTCCCCGATGGGCCTGGCGAGCGTGTCCGCCCGCGCCTGCGCAACCCCGGCTTATCCCCGCCGAATCGCCACGAAATTCGACGCAATCGCTTCGTAATCATGCCGTACTGGCCTATATGAGCCGCTGGCCCGAATGCGCCGGGAAACCAGATGTCGTTGTTCGAAGCGCGCAGGATTGCCCAGGCGTCCACCATATCTTGTTTGTCGATCCGCCGGAGTTGCACATGTCCCTTCTCGAAGCCCGCAAGACCTACAAGCCGTTCGAATATCCGTGGGCCTACGAGTTCTGGAAGCGCCAGCAGCAGATTCACTGGATGCCCGAGGAGGTGCCGCTGGGCGAGGATTGCCGCGACTGGGCGCAGAAGCTGTCCGAGCACGAGAAGAACCTGCTCACGCAGATATTCCGCTTCTTCACCCAGGCCGATGTCGAGGTGCAGGACTGCTATCACGAGAAATACGGCCGGGTGTTCAAGCCGACCGAGATCAAGATGATGCTGGCGGCCTTCTCCAACATGGAGACGGTCCACATCGCCGCCTACAGCCATCTGCTCGACACCATCGGCATGCCCGAGAGCGAATACGGCATGTTCCTCGAATACGAGGAGATGAAGGCCAAACACGATTACCTTCAGAACTTCACCGTGGACAGCGACGAGGACATCGCGCGCACGCTGGCGATGTTCGGCGGCTTCACCGAAGGGCTTCAGCTCTTCGCCAGCTTCGCCATGCTGATGAACTTCCCGCGCTTCAACAAGATGAAGGGCATGGGCCAGATCGTGAGCTGGTCGGTGCGCGACGAGAGCCTGCACTGCGAGGGCATCATCCGGCTGTTCCACGAGTTCGTGCGCGAGCGCGACTGCCTGACCAAGGCGGTCAAGGAAGACATCATGGACATGTGTCAGAAGACCGTGCGGCTGGAAGACGCCTTCATCGACCTCGCCTTCGAGCAGGGGCCGGTGCCGGGGATGACCGCCAAGGAGATCAAGCACTACATCCGCTACATTGCCGACTGGCGGCTGGGCCAGCTCGGCCTGCCGGCGATCTACATGGTCGAGGACCACCCGCTGCCGTGGCTCGCGCCGCTGCTCAACGGAGTGGAGCACGCCAACTTCTTCGAAACCCGCGCGACCGAATACTCGAAAGGCGCCACCCGCGGCAACTGGCAGGACGTCTGGTCCAGCTTCGACAACCGCCGCGGCGCCAAGGCCAAAGCCGCGAACGAGGCGGGCTCGGGGGATGAGGCCGAGGTCGAGGGGCCGGGATTGTTTGACGCCGGCGGCAGCGCGGGGAGCGTGGCGGCGGAGTAGTGCCCAGGTTTCGCATGGCGCGGTAATTCCGCTCGAACAGGCGCTTCATGCCATCACAGCAATCGCGGGGGGAAAATACGTCTCGACCAAGTACTCCGAGCAGCTGGCCGAAGCTGGGATCGACCTCTCGGCCGGCAACGTCGGCGACAGCTACGACAACGCCTTGGCCGAGACGATCAACGGCCTCTACAAGGCCCAGGTCATCCACCGGCGCGGCTATTGACGGTCGCTCGAGGCGGTCGAATACGCCGCGCTCGAATTGGTCGACTGGTTCCACAATCATCCTCTGCCCGATCCCGTCGGGCAACGACCCGTCCACCGAAGGCGCGAGCCTGATCGGGACCGGCCAACCTCTATCCAGCCAGCAATACACTCGATATGGCTGCAGCCTCCCGAAACTCGGGCGGTTCACTTTAATTGGGTCGTGATCCTGGGATCCCACTTATGAGTGAAAGGGAAAAAGAAAGCAGGTCAAGGCGATGACAATCAAGTCAACGTGAGGTAAAGGGGTGACTGCGAAGATCCCTGAGCCGATTGCCCGCGAACAAGCGCGTATTCTTTATAGCCACGCGCCCGTTGGCGTAATCTTCGCGGGCGCGGCGGCGTGTGTGGTGGCAGGCGTATATGCCGCCCAAGGATGGGTTGCATGGCCAATCGCCGGATCCTGGATGGCGGCGATGATCGCCTGCGTCCTGTTCCACCTGGCGCTATGCGTCGCCTTTTCACGCGCGGAAGCTCCGCCGTCGCAACGCTGGATTTGGTTGTTCACGCTGGCCGCTGGGTTCGAGGGGCTAGCCTGGAGCATCGGCCCCTTCCTGCTGACCGACGGCAACCATTTCGACCGGCTGCTGGTAGTGGCGCTGTTATCGACCGCGATGGCGTCGGGCGCGGCATATGTTTACTCAACCGATCTGCGGCCATTCTGGGTCTTCTTCACCTTGGTGATGTCACCCTATGTCGTCCTATTCCTGATTTATCCGCATCCGCTGAGCATGCTGCTCGAGGTGATGGTGTGGATATACCTGATCGGCATGCCGACCCTCGCCACGCTGAACAACCGCCAGCTCATCGCTACACTTCGGCTGCGCTTTGCCAATCAGGCTCTGGCGGACGACCTTAGGTTGCAAAAGGATCGCGCCGAGGAAGCGAGCCTCTCTAAGTCGCGTTTCCTGGCTTCTGCCAGCCACGATCTCCGCCAGCCGATTCACGCGCTTGGACTCTTCATCGGCGCGCTGCGACCGCGACGGATGGATCGCGAAGCGCGACAGCTGGTCGATCATATCGCCGGGTCGGTGCGGGCGCTCGACGACCTTTTCGCAGCGTTGCTCGATATTTCTAAGCTCGACGCCGGGATCGTCCAGCCGCATTTCCAGCCGGTAGATATAGGACCGCTGCTTGAGCGTCTGGCGCGCGACTATATCGCCGAGGCAACGGGCAAGGGCATCGCGCTCAAAGTCGTCGGAACCACGCTCACTGCCAGATCCGATCCCGTACTGATTGAACGTGTGGTGCGCAACCTCATTGCCAACGCCGTGCGCCACACAACACGCGGCCGCGTGCTGATCGGAGTGCGGCATGGTGGCGGCTTGCGGCTGGCCATTTACGACACCGGTCCGGGCATTGCTCCCGCTGAGCAGGTGCGAATCTTCGAGGAATTTTACCAGCTAAAAAATCCGGAACGCGATCGAGCCAAAGGCCTCGGGCTAGGTCTGGCGATCGTGCGCCGTATCACCGCGCTGATGGACGCGCCGCTTGCGCTCACGTCGCACGTCGGTGTCGGCAGTTGCTTTGCGCTACCCCTGGTCGCTTCGGCGGAGCAGTCGTTTTCCGCCGAACCGGGCATCGTCAAGGCCACGCGTGCGAGCGGCCTAATCCTGGTGATCGACGACGAGGTCAGTATCCAGCAAGCAATGACTAGCCTGCTGATGAGTTGGGGCTATCATGTCGTGGCGGCCGGTTCGCTGGCAGAGATGCGTGCGCGACTGGCGGGCATCGACGAGCGGCCCAAGCTTTTGATCTGCGACCGTCGGCTGCGCGACGGCATCGACGGGGTCGACGTGATCGCCACCGTGCGCAAGGAATTTGGAGCGGACTTGCCGGCACTACTGATCACCGGCGACACTGCGCCCGACCGACTGAGCGACGCCCAGTCGGTCGGATTCGTGCTGCTACACAAGCCGGTGCAGAGTGGCCGGTTGCGTGCCGCGATCGCCAATTTGACCCGCCACGCTGAGCAGGATGCGCGCGGCTCAGCCCACGCCTAGTGAGCGCGCCATACCCGCAGCCTGCGTTCGGTTAATAACCCCCAACGTCTTGAAGATAGCAGTGATGTGCGTTTTCACCGTCTTTTCGGAGATCCGCATGATGCGCGCGATCTGCTTGTTCGAATGACCGCGTACTATGAGAACGAGGACCTCGGTCTGGCGCCTGGTAAGGTCGGCGACGATACCCGGATGGCACGAGCTCCATGAAGGCTCGATGTCGAAGATAAACGGCGGAACATAGATTTCGCCTTTCAGCACTAAGTCCAGCGCAGCAGTCAAGGTCTCGGCCCCCGCCGACTTCGGGATGTAGCCGAGTGCACCACTGGCCAGCGCGCGGCGGACGTCGCGGGGGTCTTCAGACGAGGACAAGATCACCACTGGCAACTGCGGCGCGGCGCGGCCGAACGCCTCGATGCCGGCAAATCCCGCGCCCGGCCCCCCATCGCCTGGGAGAAACAGGTCCAGTAGAACGAGCTGTATTTCGGAGTGTTCGGCGACGATGCGCAGCGCCTCGGCCAGGTCAGGTGCATGATGGACGTGCATCGTTGCGCCGAACCCCTGCGTCAGCATCGCTGACACACCTTCACGCACGACGCGGTGATCATCGACGATCAGCAGCTGCATGGGGATGGTGACGTTCGCATCGATGTCGGTCCCGCTTCGGTCGAAACGTTACGCCAGCGGCTGGGGCAACGCGATAGGCTATGGCCAATCGTCAACCCTGTCCCGGATAGAGACAATATCGTTCGCTGTCGAGGTCCTAGGACCTCAGTCTGATTGCGATATCTGCGATTCTGTTCATAGTAATAAGATATTCATAAATTCCAGTTCGTCGGTTTGCTAATGGAGTATTGATTATCTGGCAGACGACGTTGCTTTCAATCGGGGGAAATATCATGCCTTTTCAACGCTTTGGCTTAGTTAGCTATTTCCTTGCCATTTCGGCGACTTGCGCGGTCTCGGGACCAGCCCAAGCTGCTAGCCTGATCGCTAACGGCGGCTTCGAGGCATCCAGCAGCACGACGCAGACGCCCACAGGCTGGACGAACATTGGCCCGGCGAACGGCATAATTCCCTACTCTGCGGTTTCCTCTCAACCCGTCTATGAGGGAGTAAACTTCTATTCGCTCGGTGGCGTCGGTACAAACGGGCTCAGCTCGATCGGCGTCGGGATATCGCAGACCGTCGCCACGGTCATCGGCAATACCTATCGCCTCACCTTCGGTTACTCGGGCGAAAACGGGCCAAACTTGGAGACGGTGCTCGGTGTTTCGATCGGCAGCACGACAACGCCGTTTCAGGTCATCTCGACCAACACCGGCTTTTTCACCCGACCGTTCACAACCGCGACATTGGATTACGTCGCGACCAGTACGCTGACACCGATAAGCTTCACATTGCTGGCCACCAACGAGGTCGGCCTCATTGGCAACAATGACCCCCTGATCGACGGGGTATCATTCGAGCAGATCGCGGTCGGCGGTGCCGTGCCCGAGCCGGCGACTTGGGCGATGATGATCGTGGGCTTTGGTGCGGTCGGCGGGATGATGCGGCGACGCGCAGCGATGGCGTTCGCCTGAGACGGCGTGTTGCTAGGCTTCGTGGACAGGGCTCGACCTGAGACTCGGTCTTTAATTCAAGGCTGGCTTTTGGAGGCGGCCCTTGGCGAGCGGATCGGGGTGTCGGACGAGGAGTGGGCGCTGATTGGACCCTTGTTGCCGCCGGAGCCGCCCCGCGCAGGATAACCGGCGCTCCTTCCAAGGCATGATGCGGATCGCGCGGACGGGAGCGCAATGGCGATCCACCGCCCGGGCCCCAGCGGGTTGTTCGCGCGTTCTGGCGCCATGCCCTCGACCGTCATCCGCCGTTTCGCTTACCGTCCCGCGGATCTCGCGCTCGATGTCGAGTTCACCTCGGGACGTGTCTATCGCTATTCCGGAGTGCCGGAGGAGGTCGCGCTGGCGATGCGCCGCGTTCTCCAAGGGCAGCTTCTTCAACCGCGGCTTCCGCCCGGCCTATCCGCACACCCGCCTGCCCGAATGGCCCGCGCCCGCAACACCCGGCGCTGCCGAGGAGTTGCTCGTCCGATAGCGCGCCCGCTCCGGCGCAGCTTTGGAACGATTTCCACTGCCAAGACTCTGATTTATCAGCGGCGGCGCTCCGATGCCGCCCAAATCGAAGAGGATCGCAGACATGAACCAGGATAACCGCAACCAGGGCGAGAGCAACCAGAACCCGGGCCAGCAGCAGCAGGACCAGTTCCGCCAGCAGCAGGCCGGCCAGCAAACCGGCGGCCAGGCCGAAGGCGAGCGCAATCGTGGCCAGCAGCAGGGCCAGCAAGGCACTGGCGGCCAGGATGGCAGCCAGACGGGCGCGACGGGTCTGGGCACCGGGCAGCAGGCCGGCGGCCAGGGCGGCGAAAACCGCGGCGCCGGTCAGCAGGAGCAGGCCGATTATGGCAGCCGGCGCAGCGGCCAGGACGGCGAGCCCCGCCAGACCGATACCGGCATCGGCGAGCAGGACGACGACGAGCAGCAGATGAAACAGGACGATGGCTGGCGTGCCGGGCAGCAGGGCGAGCGGTCCGCCTCGGACAGCAACCAACGCTGATCGCTCCCCGAGCAACTTCAGGCGGCGGCCGCCATTCCAAGCGAAGGGCGGCCGCTTCCTTCCCAGCGGGGGAACAAGCGGCGCTCCCGAACGTCGCCCTTCCGTCTACCTACTTCCAACAAAGGGACGCACATCATGCACAACGACAGTTACACCCGCACCGGTGAAGGCCCGATCAACCGCGCCGACGCCGGCGATACCGCCGCCCTGAACACACTGATCGGGACGCTGATCGATTCGGTGAACGGCTATCAGAAGGCCGCCGCCGACACCGACAACAGCCGCTACGCCGAGATGTTCAACGCCCGCGCGCAGGAGCGCCAGCAGGCGGTGACCAAGCTCCAGGCCTGCGTCGCACGGCTGGGCGGCAACCCGGAGGACGACGGCACCACCGCCGGCGCCATTCACCGCGGCTGGATCAACCTCAAGGAGGCGGTGGTCGGCAACGACGACGAGGCGATCGTCAATTCGGTCGAGAGCGGCGAGGACTACCTGAAGGGCAAGTTCGAGACCGTGATGAACAACAAGGACCTGCCCCCCGAAGCGCGCTCCGCGGTCGAGGAGGCGTGGCAGTCGGTCAAGGCCGGCCACGACCAGATGAGCCAGTTGAAGCACGCCATCAACCGCTGAGCGCGGCCCGCCCTCATACAGCGAAGCGATAGGGCGACAGGAAACTTGCTTGTAAACGCCGGGCGGCGCCCTCACCTCGGGGGCGCCGCCCGTTCATCGCAAAGAGGAGCCCCGATGCGCACCCAGGATCAAGTCGCCGCCATGCCATGCCCGGTGTGCCGGGTGCCGCTCGCGATGAGCGACCGCCAGGGGATCGAGATCGACTACTGCCCGCAGTGCCGCGGGGTATGGCTCGACCGCGGCGAGCTCGACAAGATCATCGAGCGCAGCGGGGCCTCCGCGCCGGCCCCGCGCCCCGCGCCGAGCTACGCGCAGCATGGCGGGCAGCAGCATTCGGGCTACGGCCACGGTTATGGGAAACCGCACAAACGCAAGAAGAGCTTCCTCGAGGAAATCTTCGACTAGGTTCCCACGCCGCGCCGGGTCCGCTAACGCGCGGCGGATGACCGAAACTCCCCCGCCCGGCGACATGGCGGCGATCCGCGCCAAGGCGGAAACGCTGATCGAGGCCCTGCCCTATCTCCAGCGCTACGCCGGGCGCACCTTCGTGGTGAAATACGGCGGCCACGCGATGGGCGACGAGACCGCGGCTATGGAGTTCGCCTCCGATGTGGTGCTGCTCAAGGCGGTGGGGATCAACCCGGTGGTGGTCCACGGCGGGGGCCCGCAGATCGGGGCGATGCTGCGCAAGCTGGGGGTCGAAAGCACCTTCGTCGATGGGCTGCGCGTCACCGACAAGGCCACCGCCGAGATCGCCGAGATGGTCCTGTCGGGCGCGATCAACAAGCAGCTTGTCGGCTGGATCGCCCGCGCCGGCGGCCGGGCGATCGGCATTTCGGGCAAGGACGGCGGGCTGGTCACCGCGCGCAAGCTCACCCGCACGCGCAAGGATCCCGGCAGCCTGATCGAGCAGGCGCTCGATTTGGGCTTCGTCGGCGAGCCCGCCCATGTCGACACGCGCATGATCGACACTGCGGTGGCCGCAGGAATGATCCCGGTCGTGGCCCCGATCGGCGCGGGCGAGGACGGGCACACCTACAACATCAACGCCGACACCATGGCCGGCGCGCTCGCCGGCGCACTCCAAGCTGCGCGGCTGCTGCTGCTGACCGACGTGCCCGGCGTCCTCGACAAGCAGGGCGCGCTGCTGACCGACCTGACCCCGAGCGCGATCGCCGGGCTCCGGGGCGATGGCACCATCACGGGCGGGATGATCCCCAAGCTCGAGACCTGCGTCGCCGCTCTCGAGGCCGGATGCGAGGCGGCGGTGGTGCTCGACGGGCGCGTGCCCCACGCGATGCTGCTCGAATTCTTCACCGCCCGCGGCGCCGGCACGCTCATCAGCGGCGGCGCGCGATCCGCCGAATGACACTGGCCCCGCGCGCCCCCGCTGAGTAGGACGGGCGCGCACGAACCCAAGACGGAACCCCGCGATGCAAGCGCTACAGATCCTCTACGAGATCATTTCGATGCTCACCAATGTGCTGGTGATGCTGATCATCATCCAGTTCATCATCGGCCTCCTCTTCGCCTTCAACGTGATCAACCGGTCGAACCAGTTCCTCGCCAGCTTTTACGAGGCAATCAACCGCCTGCTCGAGCCGGTCTATCGTCCGATCCGCAAGATCCTGCCCGCAACGGGCGCGGTCGATTTTTCGCCGCTGGTGCTGATCATCCTGCTCAACATCGTCCTGATCGTCCTGAACGGCATTATGGTGGCCTGATGGCGGCAGAGGTCATCGACGGGAAGGCCCTCGCGGCGCGTTTGCGCGAGCGAGTGGGCGCCGCCGCCCGCCGCTTCGAGGCGGCGAGCGGTCGCAAACCGGGCCTCGCCGTGGTGCTGGTGGGCGACGACCCGGCGAGCCAGGTCTATGTCCGGAGCAAGGGCAAGGCGACGCTCGAGGCCGGGATGGCCAGCTTCGAGCACAGGCTGCCCGCCGCTGCGCGCGAGGCCGAACTGCTCGCGCTGGTCGAGACCCTCAACGCCGATGCGGCAGTGGACGGCATCCTCGTCCAGCTCCCGCTGCCCGCCCACATGGACGAGGCCAAGGTGATCGCCGCGATCGCGCCCGACAAGGACGTCGACGGCTTCACCATCGCCAACGCAGGGCGCCTCGCGACAGGCCTGCCCGGCTTCGTCCCTTGCACGCCGCTCGGCTGCCTGATGCTGCTCAAGGACCGGCTCGGCGACCTCGCCGGCCTCGATGCGGTGGTGATCGGACGCTCCAACATCGTCGGCAAGCCGATGGCGCAGCTGCTGCTTGGGGAAAGCTGCACCGTCACCGTGGCGCACAGCCGGACTCGCAATCTTCCGGACGTGGTGCGCCGCGCCGATATCGTCGTGGCCGCCGTGGGGCGAGCGAAGATGGTCAAGGCGGGCTGGCTCAAGCCCGGTGCGACGGTCATCGACGTCGGCATCAACCGACTCCCGCCGGCCGAGGGCGAGCCCAGGGGGCGGCTGGTCGGCGACGTCGCCTTCGACGAGGCGCGCGCGGTCGCAGGCGCGATAACCCCGGTTCCCGGCGGCGTCGGTCCGATGACGATCGCGGTGCTGCTGCGCAACGCGCTCGTCGCGGCCTACCGCAACGAAGGCCTCGAACTTGCGGAGGATGCGCTATGAGATTGCTCTGCCTTGCCCTCGCACTGACCGTTGCGGCTTGCGCGGCGGGCCCGGGCATGGACCACCGGCAGCGCGCCTACCTCGGCAGTGCAGCGGAGCCGAGCGATGTGATCGCGGCCGAACTGGCCTTCGCGCGGCTCGCTCGCGAGAAGGGCACCTGGACCGCCTTCCGCGCCACCGCGACCGATGATGCGCTCTGGCCCAACCCCGGATGGGTGAATGTCATTCAGTCGGTCAAGGGTCGGCCTGACCCGGCGCAGCCGATCGTGCGGGAGCCCGATGGCGTAACCGTGAGCTGCGACGGGAGCTTCGCGCTCTCGACCGGGCCCGCCACTTACCCTGGCGGTCGCAAGACCCGCTTCGCCACCATCTGGCAGCGGCAGGACGATGGCCGCTATCGCTGGGTGCTCGACCAGGGCTTCGATCTCGAGGCCGGCTACGCCAAGCCCGAGATGATCCGCGCTGCCGTGGCCGAGTGCGGCGAGCGGGAGCACGGCCAGGCGACCAGGGCCCGCCGCGGCGAGGCATGGCAATCGGGCCAGTCGGACGATGGCTCGCTCGCGTGGACCACCGAGCTGCGCGCCGATTGCTCGCGCAGCTTCGCGGTCCGCGCGCGCCTGGATGGCGCGATGGTCGAAGTGTTCCGCCGCGAAGCGGCGCCGCCGCCGGCTCCGGCGGCGGGCGCTCCGCCGAGCTGCTGAGCGTGACCCCGGCATATGGATAGCATCTTGGCCGAGCTGTTCCTGTCCGCCTTCATCACCATGTTCGTGGTGATCGATCCGCCGGGCTGCGCGCCGATCTATGCCGGGCTGACCAAGGGCGCGGGCGCTGCCCAGCGCCGCAGCATGGCGATTCGCGCCACGCTCATCGCCGGCGCGATTCTGCTGGTCTTCGCGCTGTTCGGAGAAGCGCTGCTGGGCGCGCTCCATATCCAGCTCGACAGCTTCCGCATCGCGGGAGGGTTGATGCTGTTCCTGATCGCGCTCGACATGGTGTTCGAGAAGCGCACCCAGCGCCGCGAGGAACGCGCCGAGAAGATCAACGCGCAGAACGCGGGCACCCTCGAGATCGAGGATGTGTCGGTGTTCCCGATGGCGATGCCGATGCTGGCCGGGCCGGGAGCGATCGCTTCGATCATGCTGCTGATGTCGAAGGCGAACGGAATCGAGGGCACCGTCATGGTGCTGGCCGCGCTGTTTGCGGTGCTGCTGCTGACGCTGGCGGCGCTGATTGCCGCCAGCCCGCTGATGCGCATCTTCGGCGACCGGGTGGAGGCCGTGATCACCCGCCTCCTCGGCGTGCTCCTCGCCGCGCTCGCCGCACAATATGTCATCGACGGGCTGAAGAGCGCGTTCGGCCTCTGACGCCGCTACTGCAGCGTAACCCGGCCGCCATCGTCGCTGTCGCGCAGCGCGAAGAACTGCATCAGCTGGATCAGCAGCTCGCATCGGGCCGACAAGTCCGGCGCCTCGAGCAGCGCCTGCTTGGCGGCGAAGTCGAACGGCGCGATCTGCGAGACGCCGTTGATCAGCGTCTGGTCGTCGAGCCGGGTCACCGAATCCCAGTCGACGCTGTACCCTTGCGCATCGGCAAACAGGCGGGCTTCCTGCTCGAAGGCAGCCCGCTCGATCGCCGCGAGCGATTCGATTTCCCGGTCCTCGATCGCTTCGGCTTCGACCTGACGAAACGGCGTGGTGACGTCGAGCTCGCGCACCACGCGGAACCGCGTCTCGCCCTCGAGGATGAGGTTGTAGCGCCCGTCCTCATGCGCCTCGACCTCGCCGATGCGGCCGACGCAGCCGACCGCGAACAAGGGCGCGTCCTCGCCCCCGCGCTGCGGCTGGATCATCGCGATGCGGCGGTCGCGCGCAAGCGCGTCGCTGGCGAGCGCGCGATAGCGCGGCTCGAAGATGTGGAGCGGCAGCGCCAGCCCCGGAAACAGGATCGCGCCCGGCAGCGGGAAGATCGAGAGCCGCACCGCTCAGCCGAACAGCAGCCGCGAGAGCCGGCGCCGGGTGACGACCACCCAGTCGTCCTCCAACCCCACGGCCTCGAACATCTGTACGAGCTTGGCGCGCGCGGCGCCGTCGTTCCAGTCGCGGTCGGTTTCGATCATCGCGAGGAGTTCGTCCGCCGCGGCATTGCGCTCGCCCGCGGCGAAAGCCGCTTCGGCATAGGCGAGCCGGGCCTCCATGTCAGCGGGATCGGCGGCGGCGCTGGCGCGCAGCGCCGCCAGCTCACCTTCGCCGGGCCGTTCGGCGAGCAGCTCGAGCGCGCTGCGCGCCTGCGCGAGCGCGGCACCGCCGACCGCGGGGATGGCTTCAGCCGCCGCCAGCGCTGCCTTGGCGTCCTCGGCCCGTCCTGCCTGCGCCAGCGCGCGGATCAGCCCGGCGTGGGCGGAAGCCTCCTCGGGCGCCATTTCGACGACCTGCGCAAAGATGCCCGCGGCGCGCTCGGGATCGCCGGCGGCAAGGATTTCCTCCCCCATGGCGATGAACTGCGCGATTTCCGCCTTCGCTTCCCCTGCGGCGCCCCCGATCGGGAGCTGCGCCAGCAACTGGTCGAGCGTCTGCTTGAGCTGGCTCTCGCCGCGCGCATTGGTCAGGTCGGCGACCGGCTGGCCCTGGAACATTGCATAGACGGTGGGGATCGAGCGGACCTGGAACTGCGCCGCGATGAACTGCTCCTCGTCGACGTTCACCTTGGCCAGCACCACTCCCTTGTCGGCATAATCGGCCGCGACCTTTTCGAGCACGGGCGTCAGCGCCTTGCACGGCCCGCACCATTCGGCCCAGAAGTCGAGGATGACGAGGCTCGTCATCGAAGGATCGATGACAGTCTTGCGGAAGCGGTCGACCGCCTTTTGTTCGTCGAGATTGAGGCCGAGGCTCGCCACGCTGGCTGTATCCTGTTGCTGCGGTTTCGCGCCCATGTGGGCTTCGCGCGGGCGCTTGTGAAGGGCTCCGCATCATCGGCGCCGCTCCCGACATTGGGACTTGCAGAGGCAAAACCACGCTGCTAATCGCGCGCCTCCCTGCCGGCCACTCCCGCTCAGCGGGAAGGATCGGCCACGCCAGAGCGGGCGTAGCTCAGGGGTAGAGCACAACCTTGCCAAGGTTGGGGTCGAGGGTTCGAATCCCTTCGCCCGCTCCAGTCGCCACCGTTCGGGCTTCTCGATTCGACGCAGAAATTCGCCGCCTAGGCGCGCACTTGCTTGTCAGGCGAGACCGCAGCGCTATCGGCACAGGTTATGTTGTATCATCGTTCTGGAGAGTCCGGGCTGCCGGTTTGGGCGTTCCTCGTCATCGCCGCAGCTCTTCCCATGCCGGTGGCGGCCCAGCTCGGCCCGGTCGCAGCGGCCTCAGACGAGCCTGCGCAGGAGGCTGACGGCGACGATCTCCATGACCCCCACCGCGACAGCTCGGGGCAGATCGTGGTCACTGCGCGGGGGCTGAGGCGGCTCGATGTCCTCGCGGGCACTTCCGTGATTTCGGACGACACATTGCAGCGCAACCAGAGCGGGCAGCTTGGCGAGGTGCTGGCCAGGCTTCCTGGCGTAACTGCGTCCGGTTTCGGGCCCGGCGCCTCGCGCCCGATCCTGCGCGGTTTCTCCGGCGAGCGTGTGCGGGTGCTGATCGACGGGCTGGGCATCATCGATGTCTCCAACACCTCCGACGACCACGGTGTCGCGATTGACTCGCTCACTGCCGAGCGGATCGAGGTTCTGCGCGGTCCGGCGGTGCTGGTCTATGGGAGCCAGGCGATCGGCGGCGCGGTCAATGTCATCGACAAGCGCATCCCCCGGCGCATTTCCAACGAGCCGCTCCATCTGGACGGGCTGGCGGGCTACGACAGCGTCAACGATCAGACCCAGCTCGGAGCGTCGATCGATGCCCCGCTTGGCGGGGGCCTGGTGATTCATGCGAACGGCAGCCGGCGCGACGCCGGAAACCTCTCGGTGCCGGGGTTTGTCGCATCCCCCGCATTGCGCGCGCGCCTGCYCGCCGCTGCCGACGAGGAAGAGCGCGCGGGCAAGGGCGAGGAAGCGGACGAGCTGCGCGATGCGGCGAGCCGCCGGTTCGTCCTCCCTAACAGCAGCTTCACGAGCTGGACCGCAGGCGTGGGCGGGGCGTTCTTTGCCGGCGAGAGCACACTCGGCGCCTCGGCAAGCTGGTACGGCTCGCGCTATGGCATACCCGAGCGACCCGGCGCCGGGCACGCGCCCGAGGCCGGCGAGGGCGAAGGCGATCCTGCGCCGGTGTCGATCGACATGAACCAGTTTCGCGTCGACCTGCGCGGCGAGCTGGCGCTTGGCGACGGCTTCCTCGATCGGCTGGTAACCCGCGTCGGCTATACCGACTACGCCCACACCGAGTTCGAAGGCGACGAGGTGGGGACGGTGTTTGCCGTCAACGGCATCGAGGCGCGCGCCGAATTCGTTCAGCGCCCGACGGCCGGCCTCACCGGCCTGTTCGGACTGCAATATTACTTTCGCGATTTCAACACCATGGGGGCGGAAGCCTTCGTCGCGCCGAACCGAACCGATCAGTTCGGCGCGTTTGTGTTGCAGGAACTGGGCCTGGGGCCGGTCGAGCTCGAGGCCGCGGCGCGCTACGAACGGACCGGCGTCCGCTCGGCTCCGCTTGGCCTCGCGCGCGCCTTCAATGCCGTTTCGGGTGCGCTCGGTGCAGGCTACGATCTCAGCAACACCGCGCGCGCCGGCGTGACCGCCAGCCGTGTCCATCGCGCGCCCTCTGGTGAGGAGCTGTTCGCAAACGGTCCGCACGTCGCGACTCAGGCTTTCGAGGTCGGCAACCCCGATTTGACGATGGAGCGCGCCTGGGGCATCGAGGCTTATCTGCGCGGCCGGCTGGGCCCGGCGGAGGTCAGTCTTGCGCTCTACCGCAACTGGTTCGACGACTATATCTACCTTGCCCAGACGGGCGTCGAGCGTAACGGCCTTCCGGAGTTCGCCTTTGTCCAGAACCGCGCGGATCATTTCGGCGTCGAGGGCGAAGTTTCGTTACCGCTCCATCGCAGCGAGGCGCTCATCCTGCTCGCCGATATGCGCGGCGACTATATCCGCGCCGCGCTCGCCGACGGCTCGCCGTTGCCGCGCATCCCGCCGCTGAGCCTGCTGGGCGCGCTCGAGGCGCGAGGCGCGGCCTGGGCGGTTCGAGTCGAGGCGCAGTGGTTCGCGCGGCAGAACCGCGTCGCAGCCTTCGAAACCCCAAGCGACGCCTTCGCCTTCGTCAACACCTCGTTGTCGTGGAAGCCCGTGCGCGGCAATGACAGCATCACGCTGCTGGCGCAGGCCGACAACATCTTCGACATCGAGGGGCGCCGCCACGCGAGCCTGACCAGGGATTTCGTTCCCTTGCCGGGGCGTAACGTCAAGCTGAGTGCGCGCGTCAGCTTCTGAGCCTCAGCTGCGCCGATCGCGGTCGGCGCGGCGGCGATCGAAGAAGCCGCGGCGTTCGATCACCGGCGCCGTGCCCTCGACCACCACGGTGCGGTTGTGTTCGAGCGCGTCGGCACGAGCCTCGGCGCGCGCAGCGGCGACCTCGGCATCGTGCCGGGCCGCGCGCTCCTTCCAGGTGCTCACGCGCCAGCTTACCTGGCCGTAGGCGAAGACCATCAAAAGCCCGCCGATGATGGCGAGGTTCTTGAGCGCCATCACTCCCTGCAGCGGCTCGGTGATCTGGGTGTGGAACAGGAGCGTGACGAGCGCGACGAAGCCGGCGAGCACGATCGCCACCAACCGGGTTATGAAGCCGATCGCCAGCAGCAGGCCTGCCGCAATCTCGAAGATTCCCGCGGGAACGGCCAGGGTGGGGGAGAGCCCCGCACCGGCAATATACTGCGCGGTACCCGCCGGATCGGTCAGCTTGCCGATGCCCGAAAAGACGAACAATATCGCAAGGCACAACCGGCCGATAATCGCTGCCAAGGTCGCCATGGCTTTTCTCCCGCTGTTTTCGGGGCAACGGAGCGCGCGCGTTGCGGTTCCGTCAATCCTCCGGTCCGAAGCTGAGGGCGGCATGGGCGCGCAGACGCGTGACGAGGTCCTCGCCGAGGAACGCGCCGGGTGTGCCCACCCCGCCCGGGGCCTTGCATTCGAGCAGCGCCATGCCGGTTTCGCCGAGCATCCGGCTGGTGGAACCGTAGCCGGGATCGTAGCGGCCCTTGACCGCGTAACTCAGCGCGCGGCCATCGGGGTACTCGCCGCGGAAGATCAGATCGTAGTGCCCGGCCTCGCGCTCCTCGGCGCTGGGGCCCTCGCCCGGCTTGGGCGGCCTGGCGCCGAAGGGGTTCTTGAGCAGGCCACTCACCGCCTCCGCCGCCGCCTTTCCGGCCTCGCCCGGGCTCGTCAGCACCATCTCGTCATAGCGAAATTCGCGGCCATAGGGGAAACCGGCCAGCACATTGGTGCGGTGGACGTTCTTCACATTGATCGTCGCCATGATGAAGGGTGCGGCCCATTTGCCGAACTCCTCCTCGTAATGCGGCAGCAGGCCGGCGGGCTGGTCGGGACCCTCGAACCCGGGCGTGAGACCGAACGGGCTGTTGAGCACCTTGATCAGCGCCGGATCCCTGGCGACCGCCTTGACCGTCGCGGTCAGGCTGGCCGCGGTGCCGCCCGAGAAGGTGCCCTGCATGGCGCGCACGCGCCCCTTCACGCGTGGAGCCGGGGCGCCGAAGCGCGCCTTCGCCTCCTTCTGGAGCATCAGCACACCGAGATCGAACGGGATCGAATCGAAGCCCGAAGAGAAGCAGATGCGCGCGCCCGAGGCCCTGGCGGCAGCATCGTGCGCGTCGATCATCTGCCGCATCCAGGCGGGCTCGCCGCACAGGTCGGCGTAATCGGTGCCGGTGCTGACGCAGGCCGCCACCAGCTCGCTGCCGTAAAGCTGATAGGGCCCGACCGTGGTCAACACAACGCGCGCGCGGCGGCACAGCGCCTCGAGACTGGCGGGGTCGTCGGCATCGGCGACGATCAGCGCAGTGGTTTGCGGGGCGCCGATAGCGCCGCGCACCTCCTCGAGCTTGGTCAGGCTGCGCCCGGCCATCGCCCATTTCGGCCCCTCCGCCGTGCCGCCGTATTCGCGCACGAAATGCTCGGCGACGAGGCGGCCGGTGTAGCCGGTCGCGCCGTAGACCACGATGTCGAATTCCTTGCCGGCCATGCCGCTCTCCCACCCGCTTTCATACCCGTCGGCCCGGATTCGATCGGGCTGCGCGCCTTACTCTAGCGCCGTGTTCGAAGAAAGCACCACCCCGGGGGCGGGGCCGGGCGGTGGGGCGGTCACAGCCGCGGCAACGTCACCCCGCGCTGGCCCATGTATTTGCCCGCGCGGTCGGCATAGGTGACCTCGGGCCGCTCGTTGCCCTGGAGGAACAGGAACTGGCACGCGCCCTCGCCGGCGTAGATCCTGGCGGGCAGAGGCGTGGTATTGGAGAACTCGAGCGTGACATGCCCTTCCCAGCCCGGCTCCAGCGGCGTGACGTTCACGATAATCCCGCAGCGGGCATAGGTGCTCTTGCCGAGGCAGATCACCAGCACGTCGTCCGGCACGCGGAAATATTCGACTGTCCGGGCCAGCGCGAAGCTGTTCGGCGGGATGGTGCAGACAGCGGTCTTGCGGTCGACGAAGCTGGTCTCGGCGAAGTTCTTGGGATCGACGATCGCGTTGTCGATATTGGTGAAGATCTTGAACTCGTCGGCCACGCGCGCGTCGTAGCCGAAGCTGGAGAGGCCGTAGGAAATGCAGCCGTCGCGGCGCTGCGCTTCGACGAAGGGTTCGATCATGCCGCGCGTCGTTGCCGCTTCGCGGATCCATTTGTCGGAGAGAATCGCCATACCAAGACGATTGCGGAGGCAGCGGCCGGGGGCAAGGCCGGGCCATTCCCCTTCCCACACCCGCTCATGGAGGCCAGTCGGCCGCGGCTACCCGAACTTCCTCGCGCCGAGCTGCGGATTAAGCTCGCCGATGCGGTTGAGCCAACTGCGTGGCTTGCGCATCATTTCGCGGGGATAATCCACCTTGAGCCCCAGCAGCTCCGCCATGCGCCCGACGAAATGAATGCAGTTGCGGCTTTCGAGGCTGTAATATTTGCCCGGCGCGGTGCGAAAGCGTTCAACCTCCGCGCGCAGCATGCGGTACTGAGCATCGCTCAGCCCAATCGTGAAATGGCGGTTGGTCCTCGTCAGCCACTTGTCCTTTTCGACCAGGATCACGCCATGGACCGGCCCCTGAAGAATCGCCGGAGAGATGGTCCTGGCCGACCAGCCGAAGTTTTCCTTCACTCGCTCGCCGGTCGCATCGAGGGTGCCGTCGAAGGAGACGAAGGCGTGCGGGAAGCGTCCGAACGGCATCGAGCCGTTGAAGCTGTGGAAGGTGACGCGCACCTCGGCAAAGGCGGCCGAGGCGGCAGCCAGCGCCAACAGCGCGGCCAGGAAACGGATAAGGCGGAGCATCGCCGCCGCCTATCGCAGAACCACTTGAAGGCGCAATGAATACGCGCCTGCGCGGCTAGGCGGCGCAGCGGCGTGAGGCGGCGTGGCGGTCGAGCGCGTCGGCAAGCGAGGGCAGCAGCTGACCCCGCGAGGATTGCAGCGCCGCGTAGCGGGGGCGCTTCGCCCGCCAGCCCAACTGGCGGCTGGTGGCCGGTGTCACCCGGTCCGAATCGAGCGAGAGCACGCCGGCGACCATGCGGCCGAATTCGAGCCAGCTCACCGGATCGCCGTTGGTCAGGTGCCAGATGCCCCCTTCTCCATCGACGACGAGGTCGAGCGTCGCGCGGACGAGATCGCCGACGTGGGTCGGGGTCACGACGAACCCGGCCGCCGCCGCGAACTCGTGCCCGTCGCGCAACGTCCGCTCGACCGCCATGGCGAAATTGTGGGGATCGTCAGGAGAGAAGAAGGCGGCCGTCCTGATGACCAGCAGGCCAGCGCCATGCTCCAGCGACAAGGCCTCGGCGCGCAGCTTGCTCTGGCCATAGACATTCAGCGGGCCAGGCTCATCGTCTTCGCGATACGGAGTGCGCGCCCGCCCGTCGAACACGAGATCGGACGAAAACACGGTGCAGTGGATGCCGTGGCTGGCGCAGGCCCGGGCGAGCACGGCGGCGCCATGGCTGTTGGCCCGGAAGCAGGCATCCGGCTCCAGCTCGGCCTCGTCGACGCGAACCCAGCCGGCCGCGTTGATGACCGACCATGGCTGATGCTCCTTAAGGAAGGCCGCCACCCGGTCGGCATTCTCGATCGGCAGCTCGCCGCGGCAGGTCAGGACATGGCTCAGGCCGCGCAGCTCGCACTCGCGCGCCAACGCCCGGCCCAGCGTGCCGGTGGCCCCGGTAATGACGATCGGCCGCGACGATACCGCGGGCACCGGCGCCGGCACGAGCGCCGCGCAAGCGAACGAGCGATGCTCGAGCCGAATCTCGCGCTCCCACCAGCCGCGGCCGGACAGCACGGGGGTATCGGCGATGCTGGCCCCCCGCCCGGCCCCGAGCGAGCGGATCAGCCGCGCCACCGCAGTGGGCCGGGGCGCGGGGCCGCGCACATCGAAAGCCCCGCTTTCGTAATCGCCCGCCTGGACAGTGAGCAGGCTGTTCCAATCGACATTGCCCAGCAGCGCCCAGGCGGTCAGCGCGCGGATATCCACCCCCTCGGCCGCCAGCGCGGTGCAAGCTGACCAGGAATGCGCCAGCCAGCGAAGCTGTTCCTCCCGCGTGCAGCCGAGATGCGATTCGGTGACCGCGAGCGGAACTGCGTACCGCTCCCAGGCCTGGCGCAGCACTCCCGCGAGGCCTGGCGCGGGCGGGTCGAGCACACGCGCGGCCGTGATGTCGTGAAAGCCGATCGCGGGCGGCGGCGTGGCATAGGCGTCAAGCCGGTCGTCGAGGAAACGGTCGCTCGTCGGATAGTAATTGATGCCGATGAGATCGGGCGGGCACGGTTCGTCGGCGATGGCCTGGAGGCGGTCGGCAAACCCCCAGTCCGCGATCCGCTGCCACAGCGGATGCCCCCGGTCGAGGCGGCCCGTCAGCAGATCCCAACTCGCCCAGCGGCGCTGATTGTAATGCTCGGCGTAATCGATGAGGCCGGGTGTGGAGTAGCATTGGCCCAGATCCTCGGTCTGGACCAGCCGCGCCCCGGGGATTTCCTCACGGATCGCCTTCATCGCAGCGCGAATTGCGTCGATCTGGTTGAGGAGCGCCAGCCAGAACAGGCGCTCGTCCCTGGCGTGCGGATGCCACAGGCCATAGAGCGCACTGAACCGCGCGGTGGTAAGCGGCTCGTTGATCGGGGTCCAGTCGAGGACATGCGGGTAGCGGCGCGCGGTCGCCGAGGCCTGTCGCGCGAACAGCGGCACGAAGCTCTCCGCGGCCAGCTCGGTATAGGCAGGGCCGCTGCCATGGTGGAGCAGGCCCAGGATCGGCGTCATGCCCAGTCGCTCGATCTCGGCCAGGCGCTCGTCGGTCCAGCGCCAGTCGCGGTCCTCCGGGGCCTCGGGCGCGATCCGCTCCCACAGCGCCGGATAGCGCAGCTTCCTGATGCCGAGATCGGCAAAAAGCGCCAGATCGCCCGGCCGGACGTGATGGCCCGTCAGCCTCGTCTGGTCACGGTACAGATCGCCCACGCGATTGACCGTGCACTCATGTCCGCCCCAAAGTTCCACGCCTGCACCGCTCGGTTACCCGCAAACCAAGCCATGAATGCCCCGGTGCGGGCCCAACCATAACTTGTGTGTATCTGGCCGCGGGGCTGGCTAGCTCGCCAGCAGCGTGGCGTTGCCCCCGGCTGCGGTGGTGTCGATGGTCACCACGCGCTCGGTGGCGAAGCGGGCGACATAGTGCGGGCCGCCGGCCTTCGGACCGGTGCCGCTGAGACCCTCGCCGCCGAACGGCTGGCTTTCGACCACCGCGCCGATCTGGTTGCGGTTGACGTAGAGATTGCCGACGCGGGCCCTGGCCTCGACCAGCCGGCGGGTGGCGTCGATCCGGCTGTGAAGCCCGAGCGTGAGGCCATAGCCGGTGGCGTTGATGTCCTCGATCACCCGCTCGAGATCGCTCGCCGCGTAGCGCGCGACGTGGAGCACCGGGCCGAAGTTCTCGGCACTCAGATCGCGGATCGAGTCGATCTCGACAATGGCCGGTGCGACGAAGTGCCCGCCCGCGCAGGCCTCGCCGGGCTCGCGCTGCCACACGATACGGCCGGCGGCGCGCATCGCCGCGATATGCCGATCGAGCGCAGCCTTGGCTTGGGCATCGATCACCGGGCCGACATCGGTCGCCAGATCCCGCGGGTCGCCAATTTTCAAAGCCTCGAACGCACCCCTGATCATGGCCAGCATGCCATCAGCGACCTCATCCTGGAGGTAGAGCACGCGCAGCGCCGAGCAGCGCTGCCCCGCGCTCTGGAACGCCGAATTGACGACGTCGCGCGTCACCTGCTCGGGCAGCGCGGAGGAATCGACGATCATCGCGTTCTGACCGCCGGTCTCGGCGATCAGGATGCCCAGGGGGCCCTCTCGCGCGGCGAGGCTGCGGTTGATCGCCTGCGCGGTCGCGGTCGAGCCGGTGAAGGCGACCCCCGCGATGCGCGGGTCCGAAGTGATCGCCTGGCCCACATCGCCCGCGCCGGGCAGCAGTTGGAGCACCTCGCAAGGGATGCCCGCCCGGTGGCAGAGATCGATCGCGAGTGCCGCGATCAGCGGAGTCTGCTCGGCGGGCTTGGCGACCACGGTGTTGCCCGCGGCGAGAGCCGCGGCGGCGGGGCCGATGAAGATCGCGAGCGGGAAGTTCCACGGGCTGATCGTGGCCCACACCCCCCGCCCGGCCATCACCAGCCGGTTCTCCTCGCCCGTCGGACCGGGCAAGCGGAACCCTTCGGGATCGAACAGCGCGCGCGCCTCGCCGGCGTAATAGCGCAGGAAATCGACCGCCTCGCGCAGCTCGAGCACCGCATCGACCAGCGTCTTGCCCGCCTCGCGCTGGCACAGGCTGAGGATTTCGTCGGTATGGGCCTCGAAGGCGTCGGCGGCGGCTTCGAGCAGCGCCGCGCGGGCTTCGCCGCCGAGCGCATTCCACGCCGGCTGCGCGGCTTCGGCGCGCGCGATGGCAGCGGCGACTTCGGCAGCCGTGGCATCGCGGCAATGGCCGACGATCTGGGTCGCATTCTGGGGCGAGCGTATCGCGCGGCCCCAAAGCCCCTCCCCTTCAGGGGAGGGGTTGGGGTGGGGACTGTCGGCGGGCGCGGCGCCATCGCGCTCAGACAGGCCCCACCCCCGTCCCCTCCCCTGAAGGGGAGGGGTGAAAGTTGGGCGCGCCACCCAAACTCTGCCCTCTAGCTTCGCAAGGCGCTCCAGCAGCGGCTCGCGCACCAGCGGATCGGCGAGATCGACGCCCGTGCTGTTCGAGCGATTGCGGAAAATCCGGCCTGGCAGCGGGATCGCCGGATTGCGCTTCGGGCTCAGCGCCGCGAGCTCCGCGACGGGATCGGTCGCCAGCTCGGCCGCGGGCACGCCGGCATCGGCCATGCGGTTGACGAAGCTCGAATTGGCCCCGTTCTCGAGCAGCCGGCGGACGAGATAGGCCAGCAGGTCCTTGTGGCTTCCCACCGGCGCATAGATGCGCACCCGCGTCGGCCGATCGCCCTCGATCCGCGCGAGCGTCTCGTAGAGGTCCTCCCCCATGCCGTGGAGGCGCTGGAATTCATATTCGCCCACCCTGGCGTGCCGTTCGCCTAGGGCCTTGATCGCGGCCACGGTATAGGCGTTGTGGGTGGCGAAGGCGGGATAGAGGCAATCGCCCGCCGACAGCAGCACTTCGGCGCAGCCGAGATAGCTGACATCGGTCGCCTGCTTGCGCGTGAAGACGGGAAAATCGGGATAGCCGCCGACCTGGCTCGCCTTGATCTCGGTGTCCCAATAGGCGCCCTTGACCAGCCGGACGAACAGCTTGCGATGGTGCGCGCGCGCCAGGTCCGCGACCCAGCGGCACAGCGGAACGGCGCGCTTCTGATAGGCCTGGAGCGCGAGGCCGAAGCCGGTCCAGCCCTCGGACGTGCCATTGGCGAACAGGCTGTCGTCGGCCACCAGCGCCTCGACGATGTCGAGCGACAGCTCGAGCCGCTCGGCCTCCTCGGCATCGATGGTGAAGTGGATGTCGGCATCGCGGGCCCGGGCGGCGAGCTCGCGGAGCGTCGGCACCAGCGCCGCCCTGGCGTCCGCGGCGTGAAGGAAATCGTATTTTGGATAGAGCGCGGACAGCTTGACCGAAATGCCCGGCGATCCGCGCACTCCGGCCCCCGCCTCTTCTGCCAGCCGCGCGACCGCGCGCTCGTAACTGAGGCGGTAGCGCTCGGCATCGGCGAAGGTCAGCGCGCCTTCGCCCAGCATGTCGAAGCTGTGCGCGAGGCCGCGCGCACGCTCGGGCGCGGCGCGCTTCAACGCCTCGTCAATCGTCCGCCCGAACACGAACTGGCCGCCGAGGATTTTCATCGCCTGCAGGGTCGCCGCGCGGATCACCGGTTCGCCCAGTCGCCCCATGGTGCGCCTGAGCGTGGCGCCCATGCCGCGGTCCGCCGCGCGGGGCCGGTCGAGCACCTCGCCCGTCAGCATCAGCGAGAAGGTCGCGGCATTGACGAAGGTCGAGCTGCTCTCGCCCAGATGCTCGGACCAGTCGATCTCGCCGATGGTGTCGCGGATCAGCGCATCGGCGGTGCGCGCATCGGGGACGCGCAGCAAGGCTTCGGCAAGGCACATCAGCGCGATGCCTTCCTCGGTATCGAGCCCGAACTGCTGGAGAAAGGCGTCGAGCCCGCTGGCCTTGCGGCGCCGCGCGCCCTCGACAAGCTCCACCGCGAGCGCGCTCGCCTGCCCGTGGACCGCGCTCGCAGGCGCGGCCTGGCCCAGCCGCTCGCGGGCGCAAGCCTCCTCGTCCAGGCGATAGGCCCGGCGCAGGGCAAGGCGGTCGAGCGGGGGTGCGGGCATGGGAAATCCGAAGATCGGGACAGGAACGCCGCGCCCCTTGGACCCGGCCCTCGTTTCAATCAAGCAGCCGCGATGGGCCTCCCGTGCGCCGCGAACCAGGCCTCCACCGCGGCGAGGCCGTCCGCTCCCAGATGGAGCCCCAGCTTGCTCCGCCGCCACAGCACATCTTCGGCCGAGCACGCGAACTCTTCCGCCGCGAGATAGGCGAGCTCGGCCTCGTAGAGCGTGCCGCCCAGGTGCGCGCCGAGCCCGGCGAGCGAGGTCGCTCCCCCGATCACCGCGTCGAGCCTCGTGCCATAAGCGCGCGCCAGCCGCTGGAGCATCTCGGGTGGCAGCCACGGCAACCGCTCGCTCGCCTCCCACAGGAACTGCGCGAAATCCGCCATCTCGCCGCCCGGCAGCGGCGCGGCGGCGGTCCAGGCCGGACCCATCGGGAGATGCTTGCCGAGGCGCTTCAACGCGTGCTCGGCGAGCCGGCGGAAGGTGGTGATCTTGCCGCCGTAGACCGACAGGATGGGCGCTCCTCCGCCCTGCCCGGCGCGGGCATCGAGCTCGAAGACATAGTCGCGCGTGACGGTCGAATTGCTGCGCGACCGGTCCTCATAAAGCGGGCGGACGCCCGAATAGCTCCACACGATCTCGTCGCGCGCCACGCCGCTGCGGAAGCTGCGACCGATCGCGGCGAGAAGATAGTCGATCTCGTCCTGCGAAATGGCCACCGCGCCGGGATCGCCGGCGAAGGCCTCGTCGGTGGTGCCGATCAGCGTGAAGTCGCGCTCGTAGGGAATCGCGAAGACGATCCGCCCGTCGGGCTGCTGGAGAATATAGGCCTGCTCGCCCGGGAAGCTGCGCGGGACCACGATGTGGCTGCCCTTGACCAGCCGCAGATGCGAGGCCGTCCCGCGCCCAAGCGCCATGTCCGCGACCGCGTCCACCCATGGCCCGGCGGCATTGACCACCGCTTTCGCCGCGATCGTGCGCTCGCCGCTGGGCGATCGCAGCCTTGCCCGCCAGCCCTCCGCCCCCCGCTCGAGCGCGATGCAGCGCGTGCGGATCAGGATTTCGGCGCCGCGCGCGCGCGCATCCATGGCCGCGAGCACCACCAGCCGCGCGTCTTCCACCCAGCAGTCGGAATATTCGAAGCCGCGGACGAGGTGATCGCGCAGGATCGTCCGGTGGGGCGGGCGGTCAAGCCGGACCGCGCGGCTGCGCGGCAGCGTGCGGCGCCGCCCGCCCAGCATGTCATAAAGCACCAGGCCCGCGCGCAGCAGCCAGCGCGGCCGCATCGCGCGGTCATGGGGCAGGACGAAGCGCAGCGGCCAGACGATATGCGGCGCGGCGCGCAACAGCACCTCGCGCTCGCGCAGCGATTCGGCGACGAGCCGGAACTCCGCCTGCTCGAGATAGCGCAGGCCCCCGTGGATCAGCTTGGTGCTGGCCGAGGAGGTGTGCGCGGCGAGATCGTCCTGTTCGCACAGCACCACCCTCAGCCCGCGCCCCGCCGCGTCGCGGGCAACCCCCGCGCCGTTGATTCCGCCGCCGATGACGAGCAGGTCGCAGGTGTCAGCGGCGGCCAAGCAACCTCCCCGCCACCGCGTCGAGCCGCGCAAGCAGGGTGCGGTCGAACTTTTCGGGATTGGTGATCACGGCGTCGTCGAGCGCGTGATCGACGAGGCTCGGCGTGCGAGTGGCCGGCAGCGCCGTGACGAACTCGACCACCGCCTTGCGCGCCAGCGCGGCATTGGCGTGCATCTGCTCGACCACACGGTCGACGCTCACCGCCGCCTCGCCCTCGCGCCAGGCATCGAAATCGGTGACCATGGCGAGCAGCGCATAGGGCAGCTCCGCCTCGCGCGCGAGCTTGGCCTCGGGCATGGCGGTCATGCCGATCACCTGCGCGCCCCATTGGCGGTAGAGCCGGCTCTCGGCGCGAGTCGAGAACGCGGGGCCCTCGATCGCGACATAGGTCGCGCCCTCGCTCGCCTCGCCCCCCGCGCTCCGCACCGCTGCCGCTGCCGCTGCCGACAGGCGCGGGCAGACCGGATCGGCAAAGCCGACATGCGCGACGAAGCCGCTGTCGAAGAAGCTGTCCGCGCGGCCCTTCGTGAGATCGATGAACTGGTCCACCACCACGAAGCGCCCCGGGGGCAGCGCCTCGTCGAGCGAGCCGACCGCCGAGACCGCGAGGATGTCGGTGCAGCCGGCGCGCTTCAGCGCGTCCACATTGGCCCGCGCGTCGACGCGGCCGGGGGGCAGGCGATGACCCCGGCCGTGACGCGGCAGGAAGCGCAGCTGCACCTCGCCGATGCGCCCGCACAGGATTTCGTCCGAAGGCTCGCCGAACGGCGATTTGACGGCGATCCACTGCGCCTCCTCGACCGAATCGAGGGCATAGAGCCCCGACCCGCCGATAATGCCGATGACCCACTCGCCGCTCATGCTCGCTCCCGCTGATCGGATCCCCCGGTAATTCGCCCGGCTCCGCTGTCCAAGTCAAAGGTTACGAAATCAGCCATGCTGGCCCGGCCCCGTGCGCCCCGCCGCAATCATGGCCGGGGTCGCCTGGCCGAGGCGCCCCCGAATGGAAGGTGGAAATCGAAGCGGAAGCGTTTATCGGAGCGGCATGAGCACAACGACGTCCGGGCAATTCCAGCTCACCGAGGAGCAGCGCGCGATCCAGGAAATGGCGCGGCGCTTCACCGCCGATGCCATCACCCCCTTCGCCGCCGAGTGGGACGAGGCCAAGCATTTCCCGCGCGACGTGATCAAGGCCAGCGCCGAGCTCGGCTTCGGCGCGATCTACGTCAGCGAAGAATCGGGAGGGATCGGGCTCGGCCGGCTGGAAGCGGCGCTGATCATGGAGGCGATGGCTTATGGCTGCCCCGCGACCAGCGCCTATATCTCGATCCACAACATGGCCGCGTGGATGATCGACGCTTTCGGCGGCGCCGGAGTGAAGGCGAAATACCTGCCCGATCTGGTCACCATGGACACAATCGCCAGCTACGCGCTCACCGAGCCGGGCAGCGGCTCGGACGCGGCGGGGCTCATGACCAGCGCGAGGCTGGACGGGGACACTTATGTCCTCAACGGGACCAAGCAGTTCATCAGCGGCGGCGGCTTCAACGATGTCTATGTCACCATGGTCCGCACCGGTGAGGACAAGACCCGGGGCATCACCTGCCTGGTCGTCGACAAGGACACCCCCGGCCTCAGCTTCGGCGCACCCGAGAAGAAGCTCGGCTGGAACGCCAGCCCAACCGCGCAGCTCATCTTCGAAGACGCGCGCGTCCCGGCCAGCAATCGCGTGGGCGAGGAAGGCCACGGCTTCCGCTTCGCGATGATGGGGCTCGACGGCGGCCGCCTCAACATCGGCGCCTGCTCGCTGGGCGGGGCGCAGCGCTGCCTCGACGAGGCGATCAAATACACCAGGGAGCGCCAGCAGTTCGGCGTGGCCGTAGCCGACTTCCAGAACACCCAGTTCATGCTCGCCGACATGGCCACTGACCTGGAGGCCGCGCGCGCCTTGCTCTATCTCGCCGCCGCGAAAGTCACCGACGGCGCGCCCGACAAGAGCAAGTTCTCAGCCATGGCCAAGCGGCTCGCCACCGACAGCGGCAGCAAGATCGTCGACGACGCGCTGCAATTGTTCGGCGGCTACGGCTATTTGAAAGACTATCCCATAGAACGCTTCTGGCGCGACCTGCGCGTCCACTCGATCCTCGAGGGGACCAACCAGGTCATGCGGATGATCGTGGGCCGGGACCTGCTGCGGCAATGAGCGAAGACGTCCTCGTGAGCCGCGATGGCGCGGTCGGGCTTCTCTCGCTCAACCGCCCCCAGGCGCTCCACGCGCTGACGCTCGAGATGTGCCACGCGATGAGCGCGGCGCTGAGCCGATGGGCGGCGGACGATGCCATCGAGGCGGTGATCATCGACCATGCCGAAGGCCGCGGCTTCTGCGCGGGGGGCGACATCGCCTTCCTGCGCCATTCCGCGCTGAACGATGGCGGCGTCTCGGGCCGGCGCTTCTTCCACGACGAATATCGCTTGAACCACCAGCTCTTCACCTACCCCAAGCCGGTCGCCGCCTTCATGGACGGGATCACCATGGGCGGCGGGGTGGGCATCGCCCTGCCGGCCAAATACCGTGTCGCGACCGGGAACACGCGGCTGGCCATGCCCGAGACCGGGATCGGCCTGTTCCCCGACGTCGGCGGCGGCTGGTATCTGTCGCGGCTCTCGGGCCGGCTCGGCCAGTTCCTGGCGCTGACCGGGGCGCGGCTCGACGGGGCCGAATGCCTGTGGGCGGGCCTCGCGACGCATTTTCTTGCGTCCGAAAAACTGGCCGAGGCCAAGGCGCGGATCATCGAGCATCCGGCGCGGATCGCCGGCATATTGTCCGAAATCGCCGAGAAGCCGCCCGAAGCGAAGATCGAGAGCAACGCCGAGAGGATCGCGAAGCACTTCGCCTCCGACCGTTACGAGGACATCCTCGCCAGCCTCGAATCCGAGGACAGCGAGTGGGCGGCCAAGGAGCTGGCGACTCTGCGCACCAAGAGCCCGCAGACCTGCAAGGTGGCGCTGCGCGAGCTCGCCCAATCGCTGACCCTGCGCGATTTCGCCCACGAGATGCGGATGGAGTACCGCATCGCCAGCCGGGTGCTGACCCGGCCCGATTTCGCCGAGGGCGTGCGCGCGGTCATCGTCGACAAGACAGGCGATCCGGCCTGGGACCCCGCGACCCCGGAGCAGGTGACTGATGATCTGCTCGATGCGATCTTTGCCCCGCTGCCCGCAAACGAGGAATGGAAGCCGCTGTGAGTTACGAGACCATCACCGCCGAGCAGCGGGGCGCCGTCGCGCTGATCACGCTCAACCGCCCCCAGGCGTTGAACGCGCTGAACTCGCAGGTGCTCGAGGAGCTTATCGACGCCTTCGCCGCCTTCGAGGCCGACCCCGGCCAGCGCTGCGCGGTGCTGACCGGGAGCGGCGACAAGGCCTTCGCCGCCGGGGCCGACATCAAGGAGATGCGCGAGAAGCCCGCGGCCGATTTCTACCTCGAGGATTTCTTCGCCCGCTGGACCAGTCACCTCGTGAAAGCTGTGCGAAAACCGTGGCTCGCCGCGGTCAACGGCTTCGCGCTCGGCGGCGGCTGCGAACTGGCGATGATGGCCGATTTCATCATCGCCAGCGACAAGGCGAGGTTCGGCCAGCCCGAGATCAAACTCGGCGTCGCCCCCGGCATGGGCGGCAGCCAGCGCCTTACCCGCGCGGTCGGCAAGGCCAAGGCGATGGAAATGTGCCTCACCGGCCGGATGATGGATGCCGCGGAAGCCGAGCGCAGCGGCCTCGTTGCGCGCGTCGTCCCGCACGAGAGCCTGCTCGACGAGGCGCTGAAGACGGCGAGCGCGATCGCCGCCATGCCGCCAATGGCCGCACTGGCGAACAAGGAGATGGTCAACGCCGCCTTCGAGACCGGCCTCGACCAGGGGCTGATAATCGAGCGCCGCATCTTCCAGATCCTCGCCGCCAGCGAGGACAAGGCCGAAGGCATGGCCGCCTTCATCGAGAAGCGCGAAGGCGTGTGGAAGGGGCGATAGAATGCGACGGTATTATCTGCTGCTGATGGTGTTCTGGGGAGCGTTGGCGTTCTACACCGGCGTGGTGATCGCCCACCACGGCTGGAATCTGTTCGCGATCTTCTTCGCGGACATGGCGCGGTGGGGGTGGCCCGGCCAGTTCAACTTCGATTTCACCCTCATGTTGTTGGTTTCGGCCAGCTGGACGGCGTGGCGAAACGGGTTCTCGCCCGCCGGGCTGGCGCTTGGGCTGATCGCCTTCCTCGGGGGTGCGCTTTTCCTGCTGCCTTATCTGACCTATCTCGCCTGGCGGCATCGAGGCGATACCGCCGCGATTCTGCTCGGTCGCAATCCCGGGGCTCCCGCGCCATGAAAATCGCCTTCATCGGCCTCGGCAACATGGGCGGCGGGATGGCCGCGAACCTCGTCAGGGCGGGGCATGCGGTGCGCGCCTTCGACCTCAGCGAGGACGCGCTGGGGAATGCCCGCGACAACGGCTGCGAAACCTTCACCGCTGCCGCCGAGGCCGTCGAGGGGGTCGGGGCGGTCGTCACGATGCTCCCCAACGGCGCGATCGTGAAGTCGGTCTATGAGGGCAGCGTGATCGGCAAGGCGCCCGCGGGCGCGGTTCTGCTCGACTGCTCGACCATCGACGTCGCCACCGCCAAGGCGGTAATCGCCGCGGCCGAGGGCGCCGGTTACCCCATGGTCGATGCGCCCGTCAGCGGCGGGATCGCGGCAGCGAATGGCGGTACGCTGACCTTCATGGTCGGCGGCTCGGACGAGGCCTTCGCGCGCGCCGCGAAGGTGCTCGAACCGATGGGCAAGGCGGTGATCCATGCCGGCGCGGCGGGCGCGGGGCAGACCGCCAAGATCTGCAACAACATGCTGCTGGCGATTCACATGATCGGCACCGCCGAGGCGATGAAGATGGCGCAGAAGCTCGGGCTCGACCCGCAGAAGTTCTACGAGATTTCCTCGGTCTCGAGCGGGATGAACTGGTCGCTCAACAACTACACGCCGCTCCCCGGCGTGGGCGTCCAGAGCCCGGCCGACAACGACTACCAGGGCGGCTTCGCCACCGCGCTGATGCTCAAGGACCTGCGCCTCGCGATGGAGGCGGCTGGGGAAGCCGGTGCCGCCGTCCCGCTCGGCAGCCGCGCCGCCGCGCTTTATGAGGACTTCGCCGGCGCGGGCAACGGCGGGCTCGACTTCTCGGCGATCATCAAGACGTATTGAACCGCGTCCCCGCGAAGGCGAGGACCTCAGGCGAAGGAGCGCCAAGCCGACTGAGACCCCCGCCTTCGCGGGGGATCAGCCTAGCGGATACCGAGCAACCCCGCCTCTGCGTCCAGCCGCGCCGCCGCGCCCGGGTTGGCGGCCTTTGCATCGGCCAGCGCCTTCCGAGCCCGGTCGGTCTGGCCGAGCGACTGCCGGCTGCGCATCAGCATCGCCCAACCCTCGATGTTGGCGGGGTTTGCCTTCAGCCTGGCCTCCAAACGAGCCACCATGCCTTCCGCCATCTCGCGCTGCTGGCCCGGCGTCATGCCGCTCGCGGCCTTGAGCTGCTCCGGCGAGGGCCCGGGGATCGCCCGCCCCGCGGTCAGCCCGGATGGGGCTGCCGCCGCCTCGGGAAAGGCGGCCTTGCGCGCTGCGTCCGCCGCCGCGAGCTGCGGCGCGGTGTCGAGGCTGTTGATCTTGCCGACCTGCTCGATGGTCCGCACCAGGTCCGCCTCCCACGGCGCGCCCGGGGGTGTGTCGCGCAGCAGCGCCAGCCAGTCGGCCAGTGCCCCTTTGTGATCGCCGCCAAGATCGCGACTCACGGCCAGGAAATAGCGCGCGCGCGGGTCCTTGGGGTCGAGCGCGATAGCCTTGCGGAACGCCGCCAGCGCCGCCGCCGGCATCGGATCGCGCGCGCTCGCCATCACCCGCGCCTCGCCCAGCGCCGACCACAGCGCCGCGCTTTGCGGGTCGAGCGCCGCCGCTCTGGCATAGGCCTCGGCCGCGCCGTCGTAGCGCCCTTCGCCGAAGCGCGCGAAGCCGAGCGCCTGCCAGGCCGCCATGTCCTGGGGCTTTTCGGCCACGCGCGCTTCGAGCGCCGCGATCGAGCCAGCGGGCGCCGTGGTCGCCGCGGCAGGCTCCGGGGCCGGATCGCTCGACGCGCCGCGCCATGCCAGCGCCGCGATCACCGCCGCCAACCCCGCGCCAAGCGCCAACACTCCGGCGCGTCCTCCCGGCCGCTTTCCCTCGCTCATGCGAAAGGGGCTAGCAAGCGCTGACGAAAGCGGCAATTGTCGTTTGGGCCCCGGCCCCGGTTCCCTTAAGGTCCCGGTGCGCGCGGGGGCGGGTCGCGCCGAGGGGGGTGTGCGCCGTGGGGGACAAGGTACGCGTGGCGATCGTCGGTTCGGGCCCCGCCGGCCTGAGCGCCGCCGCGCGCGCCGCGAAGCTCGGGATGAGCCACGTCCTGCTCGAAAAGACCGACCGGCTGTGTGACACGATTTCGAAGTATCAGAAGGGCAAGCACGTCATGGCGACGCCCGCCCACCTGGTGCTGCGCAGCGATCTGGCGTTCGACGCCGGCAAGCGCGAGACGATCCTGGAAACCTGGCACCGGCAGACCGCCGAGCACCGCGTCAACGTCATGCTCGATGCCGAGGTGACCGCGATCACCGGCCGGGCCGGCGAGTTCGTGATCGCGCTCAGGAACGGGCGCAGCGTCGCGGCGGAGACGGTGGTGCTGGCGATCGGGACCCAGGGCAATCCCAACCTGGTGCGCTGCCCTGTCGAGCCGGGCACGGTGGTCCAGTACCAGCTCGACGATCCCGGCGCATACGTCGACGAGCACATCACCGTGATCGGCGCGGGCGATGCGGGAATCGAGAACGCGCTCGGCCTCGCCGCCGATCCGCGGCAGAACAACACCGTCACCATCGTCAACCGCTCGGCCGATTTCGCCACCGCGAAGGAGGCCAATGTCAAGGCGCTGCTGGCGATGGAGGCGGAGGGACGGATCACCGTCCGGCGCGAGACCACGGCTTCGGCGATCGGCAATGGCGAGATCGTCTTCGACACCCGCGACGGCGAAGTGAAGGTGCGCTGCGACCGGGTCATCGCGCGGATGGGCTCGGCGCCGCCGCGCGGCTTTGTGGAGGCGATCGGGGCCGAGTTCGAGGACCGCGGCGGCCAGCGCGCGATCAAGCCCGGGACCGGGGTCCGCTTCACCAGCGCCGACCGCGTCGCCTATCCCGCGCTCTCGCCCACCTTCGAGGCCAGCGTGCCGGGCATCCACGTCATCGGCGCGCTGGCCGGTTATCCGCTGATCAAGCACTGCATGAACCAGGGCTACGACGTGATCGAGTTCCTGAACGGCAACCATGGCCTCAAGCCCGCCGACGAGCCGATCCTGGCCGAGAAGTTCGCGCGCCTGCCCGGCCGCCGCTCGGTCGAGGAGTGGCTCGAGCTGTTCCGCAGCCAGGTGGTCATTCTCGAGGAGCTCTCGCCGCTGCAGATGCGCGAGCTGATGCTCGAGTCGTCTGTCGCCGCGTTCGCGCCGGGCGAGGTGATCTTCGCCCGCAACGAGCCCGGCTCCTCGATGTTCGCGATCGCCGAGGGCTCGGTGGCGGTCGAGGTCGATCCCGCGGACCCCGCGCGGACCGTGCCGATCGACCGGGGGACCATCTTCGGCGAGGTCGGTCTCATCTCGGGCCGCCGCCGCGGCGCGACCATCCGTGCTGCCGAGCCGACCGTGGTGATGGAGCTGTCGCGCCAGGCCGCGCTCAAGCTGCTGGCGACCGCGCCTTCGGCCAATCGGGCAGTCAATCGCATCACCATCGAGCGCCAGCTCCTCCAGATTTTCGGCGCCGGCCTCACCAAGGAGGACGTCGCCGAGCTCGTCGAGGCGGCGGAGCGGCGCGAGGTTCGCGCGGGCGAGAAGGTGATCGAGGAAGGCGCCGAGGACAAGGACATCTTCATCGTCCAGCGCGGCTCGATGATCGTCGAGAAGACCATCGGCAAGCATCCGGTGTTCCTGAGCTACCTGCCGGCGGGGAGCTATTTCGGCGAGATGGCGGTGCTCGGCGGGGGCAAGCGCACCGCCAGCGTCAAGGCCGCGATCAAGAGCCAGGTGATCCGCTTCCCGGGCGAGGCCTTCACCCGGCTTGCCGCGCGAAACGCGGCGCTGCTCGAACGCGCGCGAGGCGACATGGCGGCCCGACGCAAGGTCAACGATTTCATCGAAAGCCGCAGCGAGAGCTTCTCGGGCGCGGTCGACATGTATTCCTCGACCGCGCGCTTCCTGATCGACAACGGGCTGGGCGAAGCGACCGATGTGCTGTTGATCGACGAGACGCTGTGCGTGGGCTGCGACAATTGCGAAAAGGCCTGCGCCGACAGTCATGACGGATTGAGCCGGCTCGACCGCGAGGCGGGGCGGACCTTCGCCCACCTCCACGTCCCCACCAGCTGCCGCCACTGCGAGCATCCGCACTGCATGGCCGATTGTCCGCCCAACGCGATCAGGCGCGGGCCCGACGGCGAGGTCTTCATCGACGAGACCTGCATCGGCTGCGGCAATTGCCAGCGCAATTGCCCCTATGGCGTGATCCGGATGGACGCCAGGCCGCCCCGAAAGCCGGCGCTGCTGAGCTGGCTGCTGTTCGGCGCGGGGCCGGGACCGGGCGAGGCGCCTTACACCTGGCGCAAGGCCAGGCTCGAGGCGCAAGGCGCCGAAGTTCCCAAGACCGCGGTCAAATGCGACATGTGCTCCGGAATCGAGGGCGGGCCGGCCTGCGTGCGCGCGTGCCCGACCGGAGCGGCGATTCGAATCAGCCCCGAGAAGTTCCTCTCGGTCGCCAGGCTGGGGGAGGCGGGCTGATGGCTTCCGCCGCGCGCAGGCGGAGCCACGAGCGAAGCGGTGCGGATGATCGCCGCGACGCCGAGCACGAAAGCTTCCTCGCGCATGCGAATTTCCGCTGGCTGAAGGTCGCGCTGGCGCTGAGCGTGGCGAGCGCGGCGGGCTATGTCATGGCCGACATCCAGCCGCGCCCCAATGGCGGGAGCTGGTACGGCTACACGCTCGGATCGATCGGCGCGCTGCTGATCCTGTGGCTTGCCTGGCTCGGCATCCGCAAGCGGCGGCCGACGCCGGGAAGCTGGACTCTCAAGGGCTGGACCAGCGCGCATGTCTATCTGGGCCTGCTGCTGCTCGTGGTGGGCACATTGCACACGGGATTCCAGCTCGGTTACAACGTCCACACGCTGGCCTGGGTGCTGATGACGCTGGTGATCGCCTCGGGTCTGTATGGAATCGCGGTCTATGCGATTCTGCCTGCCAGGCTCAGCTCGAATCGCGGCGAGATGACGCGCGGGGCGATGGTCGAGAGCCTGGCGGCGATCGACCGCCAGCTCGAGAGCGCGGCGCAGCCGCTGGCGCGCGAGGATGCCGACAGGGTCATCGCCGCGCTCGGGCACGATCCCTTCCGCGCCGGGCTGTGGTCGCGGCTGAGCGGGCGCGACCGGCGCGATCCGACCCCGCTCGCGCTCGCGCACATCTCGACCGAGCGGGCCTGGAGCGGGCAGGCCGGCGCCGCCGACGACAATCCCGCGCAGCAGCGGGTGCGCGCGCTGCTCGGCCGCCGCCAAAGCCAGATCGCCCAGATCCGCCGCCACATGCGGCTGACGGCGCTGCTCGAGATCTGGCTCTACGTCCATGTCCCGCTGACCATCGCTCTGATCGCGGCGCTCATCGCGCATGTCGTCAGCGTGTTCTATTACTGGTGAGGCGCGAATGAGAATCGTCCTGCGCAGCATCGACCGGACCGCGAGCGGGCGCGAGATCGTCCGCGAGCGCGAGCTGGCGGGTGAGCGGCTGACGATCGGGCGCGCGACCACCAACGCGATCGTGCTCGCCGATCTGTCGGTCGAGCAGCACCACGCCACGCTCGCCGCCTCGCCCGCGGGCACGCGGCTGGTGATGACCGCGGAAACGAAGCACGACTTCCTGTTCGAGGGCGGCAAGCACCACACTGCCAGCTTCGATCCGGCGACCGGCGGCGAATTCATGTTCGGCAGCTATCGGCTGATGTTCGCGCCCGAGGCCGCGCCCGGCGGCGACGGCGAGCCCGGCGAACAGCCGCGCCTCGTCTGCACGGTCAGCCGCGCCGAACGCGGGGAGGGCGCGCGCGACGCGGTGCGGGCCTTCGCGCTGTCGAGCGCGCTTCCGGGCAAGCGGCCGCTGGCGTGGCTGGCGCTGATCGCGGTGCTCGCCGCCTTCCTCGCGATACCCGTATGGAGCCACCTCAACCGCGCCGACCCCCGGCCCGGTGCGAACGGGCCCGACGGCGTGATGATGGATGCCTCGTGGAGCCCGGGCAAGCTCTCCGACGCGCATCACGCGCTCGAGAACAATTGCGAAGCCTGCCATGTCGAGCCGTTCGTCTCGGTGCGCGACAGCACCTGCCTCGCGTGTCACCAGGACACCGCGGACCACGCGGCGCGCCCGCGTCTCGCTTTGGCGCGCGGGCCGATGGCGCGGTTCGACGCGCTGCAGTGGCGGATCGCCGAGACGTTCGGCAAGCAAGGACCCGAGGCCTGCGTCACCTGCCACACCGAGCACGAAGGCGAGGGCCCGATGGAGCCGGCGGCGCAGCAGTTCTGCGCCGACTGCCACGCGACGCTCGCCGCGCGGCTCACCGACACCCGCCTCGGCAATGCGGGCGATTTCGGCGCCAGCCATCCGCAGTTCCGGCCGGCGGTGTTCACCGCGGTCGGGAGCGGGGCCACCCGCCGGATCAGCCTGGCCGGCCGGCCCAGGGAAGCGAGCGGGCTGCGCTTCAATCACGCCGCGCATCTCGACCGCCGAGGCGGCGTGGCGAAGATGGCGCTTGGCCTGGGCCAGTATCGCGCGCCGCTCGAGTGCAAGGACTGCCACACGCCCGCGCCCAACGGCATCGGCTTCGAGCCAGTGGTGATGGAGGACGATTGCGAGAGCTGCCACAGCCTCGTCTACGACAAGGTCGGCAGCACCTTCCGGACGCTGCGCCACGGCGATGTCGCGCAGATGCGCGCCGATCTGATCGCGATGGACCGCAGCCCCCGCAGCGCCATCACCACCGGGCGCCGCCGCCCCGGCTCGCTCGGGGCTTCGAGCGGTGCGCGCCATCCCGATTTCGGGCCCCCGGTCCGCAACTACACCGCGATCGCGCGGGCGCTCGGGCCCGATGGGGTCTGCGGCGAGTGCCATTATCCCGCAGCCACCAGCCAGGGGCCGGGCGTGATGCCGGTCAATCTCCAGACCCGCTATCTCACCAAGGGCCGCTTCGCGCACGACGACCATGCCCAGCAGCCCTGCGCCGCCTGTCACAAGGCTTCGGCCAGCGCTGCGGCGAGCGATCTGCTGCTCCCGGGCATCGCCACCTGCCGGAGCTGCCACGGCGGCCAGAGCGACGCTCGCGCCGAGGTCCCCTCGGGGTGCGCGATGTGCCATTCCTATCACCTTCCCGGCGGCTGGATCGCGCCCGGCAAACCGCCCGGCAACCACCCAAGCGAGGCCCGCTCGCAAATCGCTCGCATTTCGCGCGAGCGACGATAGTATCGGCCGAGGGGTGGGGACCGAATGTTGATCGCGCAACTGACCGACATCCACATCGGTTTCGATCCCGAGGCGCGTCCCGAGGAGCTCAACCGCACGCGCTTTCGCGCCGCGCTGGCCCGCCTCCTCGAAGCTCCCAACCGCCCCGATCTGCTGGTGCTCTCGGGCGATCTGACCGATCACGGCGACCGCGCCAGCTTCGAGCGGATCGGCGATCTGCTCGAAGCCGTGCCGTGCCCGATCCTGCCGATCGTGGGCAATCACGACACCCGCGAGGGGCTGCTCCACGCCTTCCCCGATGTCGCGCGCGAAGGAGGCTTCGTGCACTATGTTCACCGCCGCAGCGGCCTGACGATCGTGTGCCTCGATACGCTCGAGCCGGGGCGGCACGGGGGCGCGTTCTGCGAGGCGCGGCGCGACTGGCTGCGCGCCCAGCTCGCCGCCGCCGAGGGCGGGCCGGTGCTGATCTTCATGCACCACCCGCCGGTGGTTTCGGGCATCGACTGGATGGACCCGGCGCCCGACGAAAGCTGGATCGAGATGTTCGGCGCCGCGATCGCCGGGCACGCCGATCACATCCTGGCGATCCACTGCGGCCATCTCCACCGCCCGCTGGCGGCGCGCTTCCGCGGCATACCGGTCGGAGTCACGCCCTCGGTGGCGCCGCTGGTGGCGCTCGACCTGAGCCCGATCGACCAGGACCGCCCCGACAACCGCGACCTTATCACCACCGAGCCCCCGACCTACGCCCTGCACCTGTGGGACGGCCGCGAGCTGGTGACGCATTACGAAACGGTCAGCGACTGGCAGGTACTGGCGAGCTATGGCGAGCATCTGCGGCCGATGATCCGGGAGATGTTCGCCGAGCGCGGCTAGAGCCAGATGACGTAAGGTTGCGCCCCGTCCCCCGGTCCAGTCCATCGGGACGATTTCGGGCGCAGCTCTCCCGCGCCCCGATCGATGTTCCCCGGCAAGGGGGAAATGGCGCGCGCCGCGGGGCGCATGGCGGAGGGGCCGCCAGCCACGATTTTTCGGTTCACGATGTCAAACAAGCGGGCCAAGCGACTCGCCATGGAAATACTGGCAAATCAGGGATAGTTTGTCAAGATAAAAGTGCCAAATAGGAGTTTCGAAGGGGAACTCCTACACCATGCCTCCGCCCCGCCAGCTATTCGCCGCGCCGAAGCGGCCCCGCGCCGGCGCCCACCCAGGCGCGCATGTCGGGCTCGTCGCTCACCTTCCACGGCGCGCCGCTCCTGGTCAGGAACAGCCGTTCCATCTCCTGGCGCCGGAAGGGGCGCGAGCCGAGGCGGCCGAACACCGCTATCTGCCCCCCGGTCTCGTCCACCGCGCGGTCACGGTCGAGGCCCTTGGAGAGCGCGATCGCCGGGGTCGGGGTTTTCGCCCAGGCGATCAGCTCGGGCTCGGGCTTCGGGCTGAAGCCGTAGAAGTTGGGCTGGCTCGAGGGGCTGGTGAGCTGGATCACCTTGAGGCCGTTGCGGCCGTCGGCGACATAAGCGAAGGCCGAGGCGTTTGTAGAGCCCACGATCACGTCCTCGGCATCGTTCAGCGCGCCGTCGAAGGTCACCATCCGGTGGATGCTCGGGGCCAGCGGGCGAGTGATGTCGACGATCGCCAGCCCCTGCGCCTTGGCGGCGACATAGGCGTAAGTGCGCGCCAGGTAGATGCGGCGCGCGTCGGCGAAGGGCACGGTGGCCCGCGGCACCGCCACCGGATCGGCGAGCCGGGTGACGTCGAACAGCTTGAGCCCCTCGGCATCGGTGACCCAGAGATAGCGGAACTGGAGTGCCGAGGCGCGCATGTCGGCAAGCGGCCGCACCGTCGCCAGCCGCGGGCGGAGCGGGTCGGCCAGATCCACCACCACCAGGCCCCGCGACGCGGCGATATAGGCCATCTGGCCCGCCAGCGTGATGTGCCGCGCGCCCGCGAGCACGTTGTCGGGGTTCCAGGCCAATTGTCCGCCAGCGAACCGGGCGCGCCTGAGCTTGTTGTTGCGGAACTCGCCATCGGCCAGCGTGGTGACGTCGACGAGGACCAGCCCCTCCTCGGCATCGGTGATGACCGCGTAATCGTAGATCGGCCGCATCGCCTGCTCCTGGTTCATCTGGAGCAGCGACATCGGCGTGCCGTCGGGATTGGCGAGCGGCGTGCCGTCGGCGCCGGTCACTCCCATCGCCGCCATCGAGCGGTTGCGGTCGGGCCGGATCGGCTGCCCGGTCGGCAGCGCCATGCAGGTGGCGTTGGTGGTGGCGACGTGGCTGTCGTGGCCCAGCGCGCTGAACGGCGCGGTCACGATGCGCTCCGAAACGCCCTTGTTGGCGATCGAGGCGACATCGTAGACGCGGAAGCCCCCGCGCCCCTCGGCCACGAACATGTATTCGCCGCGTAGTTGCAGGCAGCCCACGCGGTCCTTCGTCCCCTCATGCGTGTTGCGCAGCTGCTCGAGGGCCATAGGCTCGCCCGACAGCTTCGCATCGAAGGTCCGCCCGCGGTCCCAGTTTCTGAGCTCGCGCCGGTTCCGCTCGACATGGAGGCGATACCAGTCGGGATAGGCATAGCGGTGGAGATAGCTCCCGATCACCGCCTGGGGCTCCTCCCACTCGGTCACGCGGGTGGCCTGGAAGCCGCGCTCGAGCCCGGTCCAGGCGTGGAGCCCGACGAAGTTCACGTAGTTGGTCCCCAGCAGCAGGACCTGCGCCATGACCGCGTTGTTGTCGTCCCTGGCGGAAAGGTGGCAATCCGAGCAGGTCTTGGTCTCTTCGGTGCGGACAGTGTGCGGGAAATGCGGCGCGAAGGCCTGGCTCGAGAAGCCCGCCGCGGAGACCGGCGGCTGCTGGACATAGATCCGCTCGCGGTTGATGTTGGTCGAGGAGAGCACCAGCGCGCTCGACGAGCGGACCGGGGCGGTCTGGTTGCCCTTGGTCGTCTGGTGCACGCCCAACTGGAACATCTCGTCGCGCGCGACCTGCGGATTGTAGGTGGCGAAGTTGCGCGTGGTCTCGCCCTCGTAGCGGTTGACGGCGGTCTTCCAGTTGGCCTCGATCGGGAGGTGGCAGCCGCCGCAGCTCGTGGTCCAGGAAAGATGGCAGGTAAAGCAGGCGAGCTTGCCCACCTCGTGCGCGCGGTCGCCGGGCGCGACGCCGGTGCCGAACTCGAACCGGCCCGTCTCGCCGCCCAGCCTGCTCATCAGCTTGGCCCGCGCCGCCTTGGCGTTGAACTCGGGCGCCGTGGGATCGACGCTGTTCCTGACCAGCGCGATTCGCCATTCGAGAGCGGGATCGACGATCGAGCGCTGGATCAGCGCACGCCGTCCGCCCGCTTCCTCGACCCACTCGAACCGCCGCTGCCCGTCGGGATTGCGGAGCAGTTCGAGATTGTTGCCCCTGGGCGGCGCCGCGGGGCCGCTGGTGCGCAGCGTCGGATATTCGTCGGGCGTGCCGTGGCAGTCGACGCAGCCGATCTCGACCGCGTTCGCCACCTCGCCGTAGATCAGGCCGTTGCCGTGGCTGTCCTGCGCGAAATGGCAGTCGGCGCATTGCATCCCCTTCTCGGCATGGATGTCCATCAGGTGGACGGTCTTGCCCGGGTTGACGCCCGGCGGCACGAACTTGCCTTCGCCCTTGCGGCGCCACTTCTCGGGATCGTCGGGGCTGACGATCCGCCCCTCGCGGTCGAGCAGATTGCCCTCGCGGTCGCGCTTGAAGACGCCGCGGAAGTTCCAGCCGTGGCCATGGTAGTCGGCGAACTGCGTGTCCTTGAGCGTGGGATTCAAATCATAGACATCGCGCAGGAAATCGAGATCGCCCCACTTGCCGCGCGGCGCCGCGCCTTCGGGATTGCGCGCCAGCACCGCACGGACCTGCGCCGCGCTGGGATAGCGCTGCTGTGCCGGCCACATGCTGGGCGCGTCAGCCTCGTAATCCCACATGGTGTAGCCGAGGAAGGAATTGAGGAAGATGTTCGGCTGGTGCATGTGGCAGTTCATGCACTGCGCGGTCGGGATCGCGCGCGTGAAGGCATGGCGCAGCGGGTGGCCTCGTTCACGCTCAAAGCCCCTCCCCTCCGGGGGAGGGGAGGGGTGACTTTCGCCATCACCCTTCAGCGCACCATGGCCGCGCCGCGCACCCTGCATCAACCGGTTGATCGTCGGGTCCACGGTCTGCGTCTGCCCGTCGCGGCCGTATCGGGCATAGGTCGGCGAATGGCGCGGCTCGCGGTCGTTGGCGTAGATCACGTGGCACGCCGCGCAGCCCGAGTGGCGGTAATCGCCCGGCTGGTCGTTGGTCCCCATGAACCAGGTGAAGGGATCGTTGAGTCGGGTCTTGTGGATGTTGAGCACCGGGATCGCGACCCTGAGGCCGGTGCCGGGGCCGCGGTTCGACTGCTTGAGATCGGGCCGGCCCGGCTCGTCCAGCCGCTGGACGCTGCCGGTCGGGTTGGGCAGCCCGATCTCGGGGAAGGTGGCGTTGATGGTCCGCCCGCCGCGCTCGAACACGCGGAAGATGTCGGCGGGCGGCGTCACTTGCCAGGTCGGCAGCGGATAGAGCACCGCGAGCGCGCCGCGCGCCGCCTGCCTGGGCGTCACGGTGCCCGCGGGCACCCCGGGGCTTTCCAGCTTCGCCGCCTTGCCCTCACGCGTGTAGGCCTCGCCCACCAGGTAATTCTTGAACGGCAGAATCCCGTTGTTGTAAGCCGCGCCGCCCATGAACATCGCACCCGTCGCCATCAGCGAGCGCTCGCCCGCTTCGATGGTCTCGATATGGCAGGCCCCGCAGCTCTCGCGCGCGACGCGGTAGTCCGAGGGGTTCACGAAGCGCACGAAGACCGGGCTCTCGCGGTTGAGCAACGCATAGGAGCGCTCGGGATTGGCCGAGGACGGCCAGCCCCAGGCCCTGGGGAAGGTGGGCAGGACATGCGCCCGGTCGCGCGCCGCGACATAGCGCGGATCGCCAGGCGCGAGGGTGCTGTCGCCGCGCACGCTGGCATCGCCGCCGTGGCAGTCGGTGCAGCCCAGCCGCACCGCCTGGCTGGCATGCATCGTCGGCGCGTCGGTCGCGACATGGCACGAATTGCACCCTTCCGACTTGCCGAGCATCGCCTCGAGCGTCTGGCCGCGCGGAGCGGGCGGGGCGGTTACCCGGGCGTAATCGCGCGGCACCGGCCTTTCGCCCTCGGCCGCCCGGCTCTGGGCGATGAACAGCAAGGCCCCGAGCACCAGCGCCGCCAGCCAGAGCAGCAAAGGACGACGCGCGCGCATCAGTAGGTCAGGATCACATTGGCGAGCACCGAGAGATAGGCCCCCGAATCGCGTTCGTCGGTCAACAGGTCACGCAGCCCCGCGCCCGGCACCAGCGCCGCCACCGACAGGCGGCCGACGATGTTCTGGGTGGCGCGCGGCCGCCAGATCGCGGCCGCCGACAGGTCGAAGCCGATTTCCCTGGGAATGCTCCCCTCGCTGCGCAGCGCCTGAAGCGTGGCGGTGTTCTGGAACCACAGGTGATTGGCATTGGCCGACAGGCGGAGTTCGGGCGTCAGGTCGAAGTCGCCCCCCACTCCCAGCAACATCAGCCCCGGATTGTTGAAATTGGACTGGCCCTCCTCCTTCGAGGACCGCAGCGAAGGGAGCATGCCGTTGCGGCCGCTCAGGAACACCTGTCGCCCGCCGCCGGCGAAGGGAACCGCCTGGCGGATCCAGTAGCTGGTGTCGGCGCCCGCGAAGACCGGGTTTTCGAACACCGCGTCGAAGCCCGTCTCCGCATCATCGTAGGGGTCGGAATCGCCGCTCGCCCAGGCGCCTGAGAGGCGGAAACGCATCCAGTCCTTGTCGTAGCTGACTTCGGCCGCCGCCATGAAGGCGCGGATCGCCGCCGACCGCCCGGTGAAGAAGCTGAAGCGGTCCTGGCCGAACGCGCCATAGAGGGTGGCCGTCACATTGACGCGGTCGATATGCCCGTCCGCGCTGTAGCCGGCGTAGACCACGTCGTAATTGCGCGGCCGCAGATTGCCGAGCAGCGCCGGGCGCGAGGGGAAGCCGTTCTTGTCGGTGACGAACTCGCCGCCCTCGCGATTGCGGTTATAGGCCAGCGTGAGCTGGCTGGTCAGCGCGGGGATGAGGAAATCCTGGCGGTAGACATTGGCGACGAACAGCCAGTCCCTGCGCGGCCTGGCGATGACCGAGTTCAGGCCGGAATTGGTGTCCTTCTGAAGCCGCCAGAACGCGGCGAGATTGTACTGGAAGCGGTTGTTGTCGCGGTTGCCGAACAGCCGCACCCCCAATTGCTGATCGTTGAACAGGAAGCCGCGGAAATCGCTCTGGAACGGCTGGATGCCCACGCGCACCGAATCGAAGTCGTAGCGATCCGAGACGTCGCGGATATGGTAATCGACGAAGGCTTCCTGGACGCCGAGGAAGTTGTCCGAGCGCTGCGTGGGCTTCGACGGTTCGACGAACAGGATCCGCCGCTCGGGCACCTGGGCATAATTGGCCTGGAATGCCAACGCGACGCGGTATTCGATCTGGGGCGGCTTGAACGCGGTCGAGCCCTTGGTGAGCGAGGCGCCCAGGATGAACGTCTGCGCGGCGAGGAAGCTGCCGCTCTTGCCGAACACGTCGAGGCTGCCCGGCCGCGCGGTGGTCTGCACGCCGACCGGGATCGGAAAGGTCCGCGGCTCGAACACCGTGTCGCTGACCAGATTGGCGGAAAAGAACCAGTCTTCGCCTGTGATCAGCGGCCATTTTTCGGGCTTCAGCGGGCGGTCGCCCTTCAAGGTGTTCTGGTTGTAGGGATCGAACCAGCGTTCGCGCACGATGCCCAGCGTCTCGATCAGGCGCCAGCGGTCGGGGAGCGGGATCCGGTCGGTCGGGAACGCTTCGGGCGGGGGTGCGCGCACCGCGCCGGGATTGGCCTGATCGACCGGATCGGGCAGCGCATTGCGGTTGTCGGGGCGGCGGCGGCCCTCGATGATCTGGGTATCGAGCACCGGCGGCTCGGGCTTTTCGGCGGATTGCGGCGGCGGAGCCGGCGGCGGCGCGGCTCCGACCGCCTCTGCCTGCGCCGACAGCGCCAGAGCGGACAGAATTGTCAGCGCTACAGCCATTCGTCCCCCATCCGTTGCGAAAACTGCGAGCGTTCGGGACCAAAAGCAATTGCGAACTTGCGCAAAGCCGCGCGCAGGCGCAAAATCGCCGGGCTTTTCGGGCGCCACGCGAAGGGTCGGTTGGGGGGATGCGTCTATGCGGACGTATGCAAGGTGGCTGTGCGGAATTGGCGCGCTGGCTCTGGGGGGCGGCGCGGCGCTTATGTTCGCGGGCGCGCCCAATCGCGCCGCCGATCACTTTGACCCGCCCGGTCGCACCGACCCGGCCGTCGATTCCAGCCCCGACCTCCCGGCCGACATCGCCGACGTCTATGCCTGGCACGCGGGCGACAGGCTCAATCTGGCGGTGACCTTCGCCGGCCCCAACGTCAACACCGCGCCCGCATTCTACGACCGCAACGTCCTTTACCGGCTCAATATTTCGACCGCCGCGCCTGACGATACCGCGGAAGTGACGATCAGGGTTCGTTTCGCCCCCGGGACCCGGCCCAACGAATTCGGAGTGCGCTTCGAGGGCGTGCCCGGCGTAACCGGCACTATCGAGGGCCCCGTCGAGACCACGCTGGTCAAGGACGGCGTCCAGGCACGCGCCGGACTGTTCGACGACCCCTTCACCTTCGATCTCCAGGGCTTCCGCGAGATTCGGCCGTCAGGCCAGGTCCGCTTCAACAACACCCGGGATTTCTTCCACCTACAGAACGATACCGCCTTCGTGCTGTCGATTCCCCGGGACCGGATCGGCACCGGCAACGGGGTGATCCGGGTCTGGTCCACCACCGGGCGGATCGGAGGGCAGATCTGATGCGCGCCGCGATTTTGCTCGCGGCCGGCGCCATCCTGGCGCTGCTGACCGGATGCGGCGGCGGTGACAGCCCGGCGCCCACCGCTACGCCCGCCCCCGCTGCGACCGCGCCGCCGCCCGTCGGCAGCTTTACCTACAATGTCGAATCCTGCTTCACCCAACCGATCCCCGAGATCGGCATGAGCGTGCGCGAGCTGATCGCCACGCCCGACGCGCTCCGGCTCGATCTGTCGCGGCCGGCCGGGTTCCCCAACGGCCGCATTCCCGACGATCAGATCATCGATGTCACGGTGGCGTTCCTGTTCCTCGACCTCGCGGCCAGCGGGCAGAGCGTCCGCACTTTCGCCAATCTGCCGCTCAACCCCCCGCGCAGCTTTCCCGCGCCGACCACCAATTTTCCCTTCCTCGCCAATCCCACCGGCAACCCGGTGCTGGCGGCGACCACCGGCACGAGCTTCGATTTCCGCACCGATCCCGATTCGGCCTACACCTCGGTTGACCGGATGGGGAACCCCGCGGTGGCGACGATCCTGATCGGCTCGGCGATGCGCAATGGTTACAATGACTCTCCGCAATCGGCGGACATCGCCGGGCAGTTCCGTGCCGAGGAAAGCGCCGGGCTGACCAACTTCATGAACGCCATCGGCGATGATCTCACCAATCTGGGCCTCAAGATTTGCGCGCAGCGCAGTTGACGCCGCCGGCGCGTCCCGGCAGCCGCGCGCCGCGTGTGCTGGCGTTGGCAGGAGTTGCGCTCATCGCCGCCGTGACGATCGCCGGCCTGGAGCACTTTCGCAACACCGCGCCGGGCCTGCCCGAAGTCCCGCCGCTGGATCCCGGCGGGCTCGCCCCCGGTTACGGCCCGTCAAGCTATCCCCAGGCGCTGGCCGCGGCCGACAGCGCGATAGCAGGCAAGCGCGCGCTGCTGGCTCTTGCCCCCGGAGAATGGCTTCGCAGGGAAGGTCTCGGCCGCGCGGTCCTGGCACGCGGCCGCTTGACCGCCAATGCGCAGGATCTGCTCGCAGCCAATCGCCTCCTCGCGCAGGCGCTGGCGGCCGCGCCGTGGCCGGCAGGCCCGGTGCTCTCGCGCGCGGGCGCGGCGGTGATGGTGCATGATCTGCTCACGGCCGAGCAGGCGCTCGACCGGTTCGATGCCTCGCTCGCCCGGCCCAGCGCGCTCGAAGCCCAGGAGGCACTCGGAATGCGCTGTGAGATCGCTTTCGAGCGCGGCGATCTTCGCCAGGCGCGAAGCTTATGCGGGGACGGCGGCGGGCTCGGCCTGGCCTTGCGGCGCGCCAACATCGCGCTTGCCGCGGGCGATGCGGCAAGCGCGGCGGGGATCGTCGAAAATGCGCTCGGGCGCCCCGGTCACTCGCCCGCGCAACTCTCGGCGCTGATGCTCCAGCGCGCAGCGATTGCACTGGCGACAGGCGACTGGACGGCTTCGGGCCGATGGTCGCGCGCGGCGGACCGCACGTTCCCCGGCCACTGGCTGGCCGAGGCGATGGTCGCGCAGCAATTCGCACTCGAAGGCAGGGTGGAAGAGGCCGAAACGGCCTATCGCGCCATCGCCGAGCGCACCGACAATCCCGACGTCTGGAGCGCGCTCGTCGGCATTGCCAGCCAGCGCGGCGACGGGGCGGCGAGGCGCGCTTATCTCGCCAGAGCCGGCGCCGCCTGGGAGCGACGCATCGCCTTGCTGCCGGATACTTATGCCGGGCATTACGCCGAGCATCTCGCGCAGGCCGACGAAACCGAGCGCGCGCTGGCCATCTCTGCCGGCGATTATGCCAGGCGGCCCTATCTGCCGGTGATCACCGGTCATGCCATCGTGCTGGACCGGGCTGGCCGACACGGGGATGTGCTGGCGGTGGTCGAACGCGGCGAGGCCGCGGGGTTTCGCTCAGCCATGCTGCTGATGCTCAAATCGAACGCGCTGGCTTCGCTGAACCGGACCCGCGAGGCCGAACAGGCGCGCCGGGACGCGCGCGCGCTGAATCCGAACATCGAGCACCCCAACCAGGCCTTCGTTTTCTTCCGGCAGGATTGATCACAGACCCTGGCAGACGTTCTGGCGCGGATCGTCCAGGAACGGCGCGAAGGGGCAGTTGACGTAGCGCAGCCGCACGCCCGCCCCCACCGGAATGACGATCCGGTCGGCGCGCATCGCCGCCGGTGCGTTGGAAATTCCCCCCACCCGCGCCGCGGCGTTGTGGAGGCCGAGGAAGGCGATCATGTCGTCCTGATCGATGCCGTCACCCGAAATGCCGATCCCTCCGACCAGCTGGTTGCCGCGGTAGATCGGCACACCTCCGGCGAATATCTGCATGCCGTTGGCGAGCCGCCGCAGGCCGTTGGGCGCGGGCGGGACCAGCGTGCATTGCTGCGCGGTGTCGTTGAACGGCGCACCTTGCGCAAACAGCACGTGCTGGAGGATGTTCGACTTGACCAGCGCGGCCTGCAAGCCCGTGGCGAACGGGCTGAAGTCCTCGATCGGGCGGGCAAACGGGCCTGGCCCGCGCCCCGCCTCCCCGTCGGGGAAATGCGGCCGCGCGAGATTGCCGACCGAGCGTGCGGCGAAGGCGACCGTCCCGGTCAGCGCGGCGGCGTCGTCGAAGAACTCGCGCGCCCGGGCGACGTAATCCGCGACCCCGCCATCGGGATTGGCCTGAAGTTGCTGCGCCGCGACCGGATTGGAGAAGAAGGCGACGGTGCGCGCCTTCTGGAGCGAGACGTCCGTTCCGAACACCGGCGCGTCGGGGGAGCGCACCAGACCGAGCACGCTGCCATAGCTGTCGACCACGCTGATCGTGACCTGCGCCTGGCTGTCGAGCGGGCGGCGGATCTGCCCGCGCGCGCGGCTCATCACACGGTAGGCCTCCTCGAGAACCGCGCGGACCTCGCCCGGAGTCAGCGGCGCCGCCACCGCGCCCGCATCGGTCCCGCCGCGGATCGGATAGCGCGCCGCCCCCGCGCGGTTCGAGAGCACGAAGGCATCGGCAAAGGCAAACTCGCCCGCGGCCGCGAAACGGAAACCGCTCGCCTCGCTGCCATACGGGGTCCCGGCGATGACGGTGTTGGCGCTGTAGCCGGTGACCGCGACGAGCTGGCCCCGGGTTCCGTTGATCGCGGCAAAATCGGTCCGCAGCGGAGCGAGGTCGGCCACGCGCATGTCCGAGTAGAAGAGATTGGTGCCATCCACGGTGATCCGATCGGCGGTGATTGCGGCCGGTGCGGCGAAGCCTTGCAGCCCCGCGAGCGCGATCGCCTCCTCGCTGTCGATCACCAGGTCGGTGACGTTGCTGTCGAAGGCGTAATCGCCATCGGCCATCACGCCGATTCCCCCGACCAGCACGCCGTTCTTGTAGAGCGGAAACCCGCCCGGATCGGCGGCAAGCCCGAGCGGCGAGCGCTTGGGCCCGATGAAGGCGCCCGGCCCGCCCCCGGCGGCGAAGCGCGTGTTGAGGTCGGAACATGGCAGTTGGCTGAGCTGCACGCCCGAGAGCGGCCCGCTTTCGAGCCCCACGGTGTTGGGGGCCGGGGGGAAGTTGGCCTGTACGATTGCGCTGGCGGTGCGAGTCGAGAAGGCGTTGCCGCCGCTCGAGAGATAGGCGCCGGTCACCGCCTTGGCGATGGCTGCCAGATTCGAGGGGACATCGGTGCCCTGGAGCTCCTCATCGCGGTCGTTGAGCACTCCGGTCGCCGTCAGACGGCTGACGAGCGATTCGGTGCGCGCGCCGTTCATGTTGTAGACCGCGAGGACATTGCCGACGCGGTCAACCACCGCGATCACCGCGGGCAGACGCCGCGCATCGGCTTCGCCCGCGGCCTGGGCAATGATGCGCTGGACTTCGGCAACGGTGAGCGCTTCCCGCGCGGGCGCGGCATAGACCGCGCCGGGGCTCGCGGAGGGTGATGGCGCCGGCGTCGCCGCGACGCCCCCCGCCCCTCCGCCCGCGCCCCCGCCGCCTCCGCAGGCATTGAGCAGGAGCAACGCGACCGAGGCGGCCGCACGCTTTCGCAATGGCCTCACCGCAAGGCTCCCACCGCGCGCGCCGCCTGACTGAGCGCGGCACGGAATTCGGCCGGGCGATAGCCGGCCGGCTCCTCGACCGCGGCGTAGGCGCGGTTGACGCTTGCGCGGATGCCCGCCGCCGCGCCCACCGTCACCCGGCCTTCGCGCACCAGCGCGTTGAGCAGCGTGTCCACAGCCATCACCGCCTGCACCGAGCCGGCATAGTCGGTGAAGCGCGGCCGGCTCGCCTCGCCCGCGACGGCGGCGATCACCTGAAACGCCGTGGTGGCGGGAAAGCTGCGCGCGGCAAGCGCGGTCGACAGCGCCGCTGCCTTGTCGCGCAAGGCCAGCGCGGCTTGCTGCGCCGCGCCGCGCCCCTCGGCGAAGGCGGCGTGGAAGGCGCGGCTCGCCTGATCGAAACCGGCCGCCTCGGCCGGCGCCAGGCTGCGCGCCACGGCCGAAAGCAGGATCATGTTTTCGTCGTTGAACGGCGGATTGCCGAAGCGGATCGGGCGCGCGGGATTGGTCTCGAAGGTGAGCTGGCGCTGCGGCCCATCCGAGATGGCGCGGTGGCAGCTGTGGCAGTCGAGGAAATAGAACTCCGGAAACAGCCCGCGCGAGCCGTATTCGGGCCGCGCGAAAAGGTCGGTCTGGCGCCGCACCGCTTCGGCCTGGCCGACGGCCCACAGCCGAACGCTGTCGGGGCGGCCCTTGCGGCGGACATAGTCGGCATCTTCGGCATGGTGCTGCTGGAGGGTGCTGAACAGGTCGAGCTCGAACGACAGCCGCGGATGGCCGGCCGCCATCATCGCATGGGAAACGAACTGGTCGCCCCTGGCGCTGCCCCAGTGGCAATCGAGACAGACCTGCGCGCGGACTCGCGGCCGCTCGAGCGCGGTCATGCCGTTGGCGACGTTCGCCGCATGCGTCCCGGCGCGGGTATAATGGACCGCGAGCCAGCCCCCCGCCGGGCCGTGGCAGGTTTCGCAGCCCACCCCGTCGCTGGTGAGGAATTTCGTGCCTCGGCTGGCATCGGGGACGCTGGTGGCGTGGCAGCCGAGGCACGCGGGCGCCGAAGCGGGATTGCCGAGGCCCAGCGTGGCGGCGATCGCCCGCCCCCGCGCGCTCGAGAGCACTGCGAGCGCGCGGCTGTGCGCGCCGCTTGGCGAGGACGGTTCCTGCCAGCTCGCGATCTCGTCCTGCCGAACCACCGCGCCATTGCCTTCGGCCCGGCCGTGGCAGGTCGATCCCGCGCAGCTCGCGACTCCCAGGAACGCGCCGGCGCCTTGCGCGACGAGCGCGGGTGACGGTACGCCTCCCAGCAATCCGGTCAGGATCAGCGCAGACAATGCAACCAGAGCCGCGCGCACCGGGACAGGTCGCTCCAGACCGCGCGGCCTTGCGCTGCTCCCCGCCTGGCGCATCCATCCCCCATCCTGGCCCCCGCCATGCGGCGCGCCGGCGGCGCTGCCGCGGGCCGCTCGCCAGGCCGCGGCCATGCTACTGCATTACTCGGCCGCGGTCATCAGCCGTTCGGTCAGCATCGCCAGCTGCGCGGTGCACCCCTTTTCGGCCAGCACGGCGCCGAGCTCATCGGCGGTCTCGGGCACGCTGTCGAGCGTGATGAACTCGACCGGCTGCGGCGCGGCGCCGGCCTCGCTGCTGAGCCGATAGGTCCGGTTGCTGGCCAGCGGCAGCTCGTCGGCGGAGAGCGTGGCCTGCGCCGCCCCGTCCGGGAACTTGACCTGGACGAGGTAGTCGGATTTCCCGCTGCCCAGGACATAGACCCGCTCGCCCGCCGTCACGGGCCGCCAGAAAGTCACCCGCGCGTTGTCGGCCAGGCAGAACCTGCCAGGCCTGGTCACATCCATGTTCCACAGGCTCGGGTTCAGCGGCGCCGCGGCGCTGCTTCCGCTGCGCACCGCTCCGGTGCGAACCCTTGCGCCCGACGCCTGGCGCGTGAGCACCGCGAAGGTCGAACGCTTCGATTCGCCGCGGACGCCGACGGTGAACTGGCCCGGGCCGCTGATGACCTTGGTGCCATTTGCGGTGAGCACGGTGACGCTGTCGCCCTGTTTCAGGCTGATGGTGGCGGTGTCGTCGAGCTTCTTGCCCACCGGATACTGCCCCGCGGACGGCCCGCTGGCCTTGACCACCACGCCCGCCTGCGCGGAGCCGGACGCCATGGCCAGACCGGCGAGCATGGCGGCGGCGGTTCTCTTACCCCAACACATAGAACCCTCCCTCCTCGAGATGACGAGTCCGCTTTAGCAGATTTTGCAAGGCGCTGTCATCGGGATAGCGCGAAGCGACATCGGCAACCAGCGAGATCGCCGCCGCGATGTCGTCGTCGACATAGCGCGCGGCACGCGCCAACCGGTCTCGGTCGGCATCGGGGAAGCCGGGCGCGGGCTCCATCAGTTCGACCGGCTTGGCGCGGCCGCGCAGCTGCACCCGGCCCATCGCGCGCCACCAGTCGATGCCCGACCGGTCGGCGAATTCGCTGCTCGCCATGATCGCGCTGTCGAGGCTCTTGTTCGCCGCCTCCAGTCGCGCGGCGGTGTTCATGCTGTCGCCCAGCGCGGTGTACTGGATGCGGCGCTGGCCGCCGAAATTGCCGACCACCGCATCGCCCCAGTGCAGGCCCACACGGGTTTTGCCGATCCGCGGGAGGTCGGGAATCATTGCCTCGACCTCGTCGCGAAACGCCTCGCCGGCCTGCCACAGGGCATAGCCGGCACGCGCCGCGCGCAGGCCATCGTCGGGGCGCGGGATGGGCGCGCCCCAGAACGCGACCACCGCGTCGCCGACGAACTTGTCGATCACCCCGCCGTGGTCGAGCACGACCTGGCTCAGCACCTCGAGATAGCGGTTGAGCACCGTGGCGACCATTTCGGGGACCATCGCGTGGCTCATCTTGGTGAAGCCCTCCAGATCGGAGAACAGGACGAACAATTCCTTCTTTTCGCCATGCAGCGAGAGCAGCTCGGGGTGCTCGATGATCTCTTCGGCCATCTCGCGCGGGAGATACTTGCCCAGCGCGCCTTGCGCGAAATTGCGCTGCGCCGCCCCGGCCGCGCGCGCCGCCGAGGTCACCGCGGCAAAGCTGACGATCCAGGCGACGATCCACCCGAACGCGGGCAGCCCGTAAGTATCGCCGCCGGTAAACTGGAACAGGAACGGTATGCCCAGGATCACTCCGAACTGGAGCGCAACCAGAGCGTAGATGCGCCAACCGCCCCACTCGAGCAGGCCGGTCATGATCGCCATGAACACCACCAGATAGGTCAGCGACCAGCGAGCCAGCGACGATGGCCTGGCCAGCGCGGCGCCATCGAGCATCTGATGGATCATCTCGGCGTGGATCTGCACCCCCGGCGGTTCGGCGGTGTCCATCGTCTCTGACAGCGGCGTCGCCACGCGGTCGTAATCGACGATGTCGCCGCCGATCAGGACATGGCGTCCGGCTATCCGCTGGCGCAGCAGCGCGCGTCCCTCGGGGACGGCCATCAACCCGTCATCGAGAAAATTGTCGATCGGGAGCGCAGGGGCGATGGGTTCGCCCTTGTACTTGTTGAGGCGGTAGCGGATCGCACCCTCGTAACCGGGCAGAGTCCGCCCGGCCTCGCCCGCGGCCGTCAGCATCCCGCGCCCGAGCGTCGGGGGCAGGCCCGGCTCGATCGAAGGGAACCGCCGCGTCACCCCGTAGATGTCGTCGAGCCGGACGCTGCCCAGGGTCGCCCGGCTGCCCTCGAGACGCGCCATGAACCGGTCGAGGTACTGCTGCTGCTCCCAGACGATATCGCCCTCGTTGGTGGCGAGGGTGGCGTAGCCGACCACAACCGGCGTGCTCATCCTCCGCAGCGTGGCGATCAGCTCCTCGTCCTCGTCCTGCGGCTGGTCGAACAGGATATCGATACCGATAGCCTTGGGGCCGAGCGAATCGAGGTTGCGGAGCGCTTCGGCCAGGATGCCGCGGTCGAGCGGCGAGCGCTTGCGCGCCCTGATCAGCGTCTGGTCGTCGAACACCACCAACACCACGCGCGGGTCCTGGTCGACCGCGCGCCGGTTCGCCTCGACATAGAGCCGCGCGTCGTAAAGCGCGCGCTCGGCGCTGGCGGTGACGGGGAGCTCCCAGCTGAAATAGCCGACGCCGAGCGAGGCGGCGATGAGCAGCGCGGTGAGGATCAGCCGGCGCGTTCCGGCCTCGCGGACATTGCGCCAGCCGCGGCGCAGCAGATTGGCCTGCCTCGTGCTCACCCCCCACCTCCGGCCTCTCTTTTAGAGCCGGAGGTGGGGGCCGCAAGGCCGGTCAGCTCCCGCCCTGCTCGCTCAGCCGGGGGTTGCCGCCGGGCGCGCAGGGACCCTCGTAGGCAAGAACCGGCTTACGTGCGGCCAGGGTCTCGTCGAGGCGGCGGCGCGGGGCGAAACGGGGCGCGCTCTTCAGGCTCTCGTCTCCGGCTCGCGCGCGCTGCGCCACGCTGCGCAGCGCCGCGATGAACTGGTCGAGCCCCGCCTTGCTCTCGGTCTCCGTGGGCTCGACCAGCATCGCCCCATGGACCACCAGCGGAAAATACATCGTCATCGGGTGGAAGCCTTCGTCGATCAGCGCCTTGGCGAGATCGAGAGTCGCGAGGTCACCGCCGAAGCCCTTGTCGCTGAACAAGGCTTCGTGCATGCACGGCCCGCCGGCACCGAAGGGCGCATCGAGCACGTCTTCCAAACTGCGCAGAATGTAGTTGGCGTTGAGCACCGCATCCTCGGCCACCTGCTTCAATCCGTCGGCGCCGTGGCTGAGAATATAGGCGAGCGCGCGAGTGAACATCCCCATCTGGCCGTGGAAGGCGCTCATCCGCCCGAAGCTGTGCATCACGCCGCCGAAATGCTCGCGCGAGAACGCCGCGGCGCTTTCTTCCTCGATCAGATGGACCACCCCGTCGCTGGTCCGCGCGGTGTAGGGGAGCGGAGCGTAAGGCGAAAGCGCCGCCGAGAGCACCACCGGGCCCGAGCCCGGACCGCCGCCGCCGTGCGGGGTGGAGAAAGTCTTGTGCAGGTTGATGTGCATGGCGTCGATGCCGAGATCGCCGGGGCGCACCTTGCCCACGATGGCGTTGAAGTTCGCGCCGTCGCAATAGACGAAGCCCCCGGCGGCGTGGACCGCGTCGGAGATCGCCTTCATGTCGCGCTCGAACAGGCCGCAGGTGTTGGGATTGGTGATCATCACCCCCGCGACATCGGGCCCGAGGCGAGCTTCGAGCGCGGCCAGATCAACCCGGCCCGCGACCGTGGCCGGGATGTTCTCGACGCGGTAGCCGGCAAAGGCGGCGGTGGCGGGATTGGTGCCATGCGCGCTCTCGGGCACCAGGATCACCTCGCGCGCGTCGCCGCGCGCTTCCAGCGCGGCGCGGATGCACAGGATTCCGCACAGCTCGCCATGCGCGCCGGCCTTGGGCGTCATCGCCACGGCGTGCATGCCGGTGAGCTCGACGAGCCAGAAGGCGAGCTCGTTGATGACCTCGAGCGCGCCGCGCACCGTATCGACCGGCTGGAGCGGGTGGACGTCGGCGAAGCCGGGCATCCGCGCGACCTTCTCGTTGAGGCGCGGATTGTGCTTCATCGTGCAGCTGCCAAGCGGGAAGAGCCCGAGATCGATGGCGTAATTCTGGCGGCTGAGGCGCGTGTAATGGCGCACCGCCTCGGGCTCGGACAGGCCGGGGAGGCCGAATTGGGCCTTGCGATCGAACCCGCCGAGGCGGTTCGCACCCCTACCGTGCACGGGCAGATCGACGCCCGTCGTCTCGCTGGTGCCGATCTCGAAAATCAGCGGCTCCTCGAGCATCAGCGCGTGGTTGCCCGTGGTGGTGGCCGCTTCGCTCGCCCCGCCGGCCACGGGCGTGCCGGGCTTCCAGCCCGATGCGTTGGGCGCGTTCATGCCAAGACCTCCTGCAAGGCGGCGGCAAAGGTTTCGATGTCTTCCTCTCGGGTGGTTTCGGTTACCGCCACCACCAACCCCCGGTTCAGCGCCTCGGCCGCCGGGTAGAGGCGCCCGAGCGAAACCCCCGCAAGGATGTCCTTCTCCGTCAGCCTGCGCACCACCTCGCGCGCATCCCGTCCGAGCAGCACGGTGAACTCGTTGAAGAAGCTGTCGTTGAGCATGCGCACACCGGGCACCTGGCCCAGCCGATCGGCGGCAAGGCAGGCGAGGCGGTGGTTCTCGGCAGCCAGCTGCCTCAGCCCCTTCTCGCCCAGCAGCGTAAGATGGACGCTGAAGGCGAGCGCACAGAGGCCCGAATTGGTGCAGATGTTGCTGGTCGCCTTCTCGCGGCGGATGTGCTGCTCGCGAGTCGAAAGCGTCAGCACGAAGCCCCGCCTGCCGTCGGCATCGACGGTTTCGCCGCACAGCCGCCCGGGCATCTGGCGGACATGCTTGGGGTCGCGCACCGCGAACAGGCCGAGGTAGGGACCGCCGAACTGCAAGCCCACGCCGAGCGCCTGCCCCTCGCCCACCACGATGTCCGCGCCGAGCTCGCCGGGGCTCTGGATCGCTCCCAGCGCCACGGGCTCGGTATTGACCGCGATCAGCAACGCGCCGCTGGCATGCGCCGCCTGGGCGATGGCGGCAAGGTCGGGAATGCGGCCGAGGATGTCGGGGTATTGCACCACGACGCAGCTCGTCCGATCGTCGATCCGGGAAATGAGCGCGGCGTTATCGGGCGTGCCCTCGAGGCTCGGCAGTGCATCGGCGATGGTATCGCCGGTGAACCTGGCCATCGTCTTCGCGGTTTCGACATAATGCGGGTGCAGCCCGCCCGAAAGCACCGCGCGGTTCCTGCGCGTGACCCGGCCGGCCATCGCGATCGCTTCCCAGCAGGCGGTGGAGCCGTCGTACATCGAGGCGTTGGCCACCGCGCAGCCATAGAGCCGCGCGACCTGGCTCTGGAACTCGAACAGCATCTGCAGCGTGCCCTGCGCGATTTCGGGCTGATAGGGCGTGTAGGCGGTCAGGAACTCGCCCCGCTGGATGATGTGGTCGACGCTGGCCGGGATATGGTGGCGATAGGCGCCCGCGCCGCAGAAGAACGCCGCGTCCCCGGCGGCGAGATTCTTCGCTGCCAGCGCGCGCATGTGCCGCTCCACCGCCATCTCGCTCTGGTGCAGCGGCAGGCCCTCGATCGGGCCCGTGAGCCGCGCCTCGGCGGGCACATCGGCGAACTGCGCGTCGATATCTGGCGCGCCGATCCTGGCGAGCATCGCCGCGCGGTCGGCATCGGTCAGTGGGAGGTAGCGCATGTCTTATCTTTCGTGCGCCCCCGCGAAGGCGGGGGCCTCAGTTGGTCGGGCGCAGCGCGGGCGGCCTGAGGTCCCCGCCTTCGCGGGGACTCACAATCCGTCGCAGAAGCTCTTGTAGGCGGCGGCGTCCATCAGCCCTTCGAGCTCGGAGGTGTCGGCGAGGGTCAGCTTGAAGAACCAGCCCTCGTCCTCGGGGCTCGCGTTGACCAATGCGGGATCGTCCTCGAGCGCGCCATTGGCCTCGGTGACCTCGCCGGTGATCGGTGCATAGACGTCGCTCGCCGCCTTGACGCTTTCGACCACCGCGGCGTCCTTGCCCTTGGCGACCTGGCTGCCGACCTGGGGCAGCTCGACGAAGACAATGTCGCCCAATTGGCCCTGCGCATAATCGGTGATGCCGACGGTGGCGATCATGGGGGCGGTGTCGCCCTCGACGTCGATCCACTCGTGCTCGTCGGTGAAGTAACGGGGCATCATTTCTCTCCGCGATAGTAATTGTGAGGAACGAAGGGCATCGGCGCGACCGCGGCCGGCAGCCGCTTGCCGCGCACATCGACGGCAAGCGCCGTGCCTTGGGCGGCATGCGCCGCATCGACGATGGCCATGGCGATCGGATGGCCGAGCGTGGGCGAGAAGCCGCCGCTGGTGACGCGGCCGATCCTGGTCTCGCCCGCATAGACCTCGGCCCCCTCGCGCGCGGGCAGGCGGCCTTCGAGCGTGAGGCCCACGCGCTTCTGCTTGGGGCCGTCCGCGAGCGTTTTCGCCAGCGCGGCGTGGCCCATCCAGCCGCCGGCCTCGCGGCGGCTCTTGGTGAGCGCGAAGGTGAGGTCGGCGGTGACCGGATCGACCGTCTCATCCATGTCGTGGCCGTAAAGCGGCAGCCCGGCTTCGAGCCGCAGGCTGTCGCGCGCCCCCAGCCCGACCGGGCGGACGCGCGCGTCGGCGATCAGCGCCTCGGCCAGCTCGGCGACGCGGTCGGCGGGATAGGACAGCTCGAAGCCGTCCTCGCCGGTATAGCCCGAACGCCCGATGCCGAGCGCCGCGCCGCGCCAGTCGCGCGACGTGCCCTGCATGAACACCAGCTCGCTGGCGACGCCCGTTACCAGCGTCTCGAGCACGGCCCCCGCCTCGGGGCCCTGCAGCGCCAGAAGCGCGCGATCATCCAGGTGGGTGAGCGTAATCTCGTCGGGCAGGTGCTCGCGCAGATGGGCGATGTCGTCCCACTTGGTCGCCCCGTTGACGACCAGATAATAAGCCGGCTCGCCATCCTTGCGTGTGACGTTGGTGACCATCAAATCGTCGAGGATGCCGCCGTCCTCGTTGAGCATCAGCGAATAGCGGATGCGGCCTGGCTTGAGCGTCGCAATCGCGCCGGGCAGCAGCGCTTCCAGCGCCGCGGCAGCGCCCTCGCCGGTGACCATGAGCTGGCCCATGTGGCTGACATCGAACAGCCCGGCGTGCGCGCGCGTCCAGAGGTGCTCGGCAACGATTCCCTCGTATTGAATCGGCATCCAGTAGCCGGCGAACTCCACCATGCGCGCGCCCCGGGCGCGGTGCCAGGCGTCGAGCGGCAGGGCCTGCGTTTCGGCTTCGAATTCGGTTTCGGTGTCGTCGCTCAAAGACAGTTTCCCGGCAGATGGACGCACTCCAGAATGGAGCGACAAACCCATGCCCCCTCTGTCGGGAAACCTGAGAGTCTGGCGCTGCCCCCCAATGACAAGGCGACGCGCGCTTACACCTTCGGTGGTCCCGGAGCAGGTCCGGGACGCTTTCCAGAGTGTCCATTCGGGCGAGCGGTCCCGTGTGCCTGAGAGTTTCCGGGGCGGTTGCTCCTTCGGCGCCGCCGGGATTTCGCCCGACGATCTCTCCCGCTCGTCCGCCCACGGAATCGCTCCCACGGAAGACGCCGCGGCGATGCGCGATTAGATCCGGGACGTCAATCCAGGTTGGGCCGCAGCCAGCGTTCGGCGGTGGCGATATCCACCCCTCGCCGCCGCGCATAGTCCTCCACCTGGTCGCGGCCGATGCGGGCGACGCCGAAGTATTCGGCTTCTGGGTGGCCGAAATAGAAGCCGCTGACCGCGGCGGTCGGGAACATGGCGAAGCTTTCGGTGAGCTTGATCCCGGTATGCCTTTCGGCGTCGAGCAGCTCGAACAGCACCGGCTTCAAGCTGTGGTCGGGGCAGGCGGGATAGCCGGGCGCGGGGCGGATGCCGCGGTACTGCTCCTTGATCAGCGCCTCGTTGGTGAGCTGCTCGCCCTCAGCGTAGCCCCACAGATCGGTGCGGACGTGCTGGTGCAGCCGCTCGGCAAAGGCCTCGGCCAGGCGGTCGGCGAGCGCCTTCAGCAGGATGTCCGAATAATCGTCCTTGTCGGTGCGAAAGCGTGTCGAATGCGGTTCGATGCCGTGAATGCCGACCGCAAAGCCGCCGATCCAGTCGCCCGCCGGGTCGATGAAATCGGCCAGGCACATATTGGCGCGGTCGCGGCTTTTCTTGACCTGCTGGCGCAGGAACGGGAGTTCGACATGGCGCTCGTCCTCGGCAAGATGGATCACGACGCTGTCGCCGTGCCGCGCGCACGGCCACAGGCCCGCAACGCCTTTCGCGGTCAGCCATGTCTCGCCGACGATGCGGTCGAGCATGGCGTCGGCATCGGCCTTGAGCGCGCGCGCGGTCTCGCCGACGACGGCGTCGTCCATGATCGAGGGCCAGGTGCCGTGCAATTCCCAGGCGCGGAAGAACGGGGTCCAGTCGATATACTGGCGCAGCTCTGCCAGGTCCCACTCGGGAAAGGCATGGACGCCGGGGCGAAGCGGCGGGGCGGGCTTGTCCGACAGGAAAGCGTCGTAGAAGTTGGCGCGGGCCTCCTCGAGCGGGAGCAGCACGCTCTGGCCCTTGCCGGCGCGGGCATCGCGGACCTTGGCGTATTCGGCCGCGGTGTCATCGACCAAGCCGTCCCGCTGGGTGTCGGACAGCAGCCGGCTCGCCACTCCGACCGCGCGGCTGGCATCGAGAACGTGGATGACGGGGCCGGGATAGGCGGGATCGATCCGCAGCGCGGTGTGGACCTTGCTGGTGGTCGCGCCGCCGATCAGCAGCGGCATGGTCATGCCGGCGCGGCTCATTTCTTCGGCCACCGTCACCATCTCGTCGAGCGAGGGGGTGATGAGGCCCGAAAGCCCGATCATGTCGGCCTGGTTGTCGTTGGCGGATTTGAGGATTTCGGACCACGGCACCATGACGCCCAGATCGATCACCTCGTACCCGTTGCACTGGAGCACGACACCGACGATGTTCTTGCCGATGTCGTGGACGTCGCCCTTGACGGTGGCCATCACGATCCGGCCCTTGGACATGTCGGCGAGGCCGCTCGCTTCCTTCTCCGCCTCGATGAAGGGAATGAGGTGCGCGACCGCCTTCTTCATCACGCGCGCCGATTTGACCACTTGGGGGAGGAACATCTTGCCGCTGCCGAACAAGTCGCCGACCACGTTCATGCCGTCCATCAACGGGCCCTCGATCACCTCGATCGGGCGCCCGCCGCGCGCCGCCACCGCGCTGCGCGCTTCCTCGGTGTCCTCCACGACATGCGCGTCGATGCCCTTGACCAGCGCGTGCTCCAGCCGGCGCTCGACTTCCCATCCGCGCCATTCTTCGGCCGCCTTCTCGTCCTCGCGCGATCGGCCGCGGTAACTTTCCGCCAGCGCGATCAGCCGCTCGGTCGCGGTCTCAAAGCCGCTGCCGGGTGGAGGCGGGCGCATCAGGATGACGTCCTCACAGGCCTCGCGCAGCACCGGCTCGATCTGGTCGTAGATGTCGAGCTGCCCGGCGTTGACGATCGCCATGTCGAGCCCCGCGGGAATCGCGTGGTAGAGAAAGACCGAATGCATGGCCCGGCGCACGGTCTCGTTGCCGCGGAAGCTGAAGGAGAGGTTCGACAGCCCGCCCGAGTAATGCGCGTGCGGACACAGCCGCTTCAGTTCGGCGACTGCCTCGATGAAGTCGAGCGCGTAGCGATCATGCTCCTCGATTCCCGTGGCTACGGCAAAGATGTTCGGATCGAAGATGATATCCTCGGGCGGGAAGCCGATGCCCGCCAGGAGGTCGTAGGCGCGCTTGCAGATCGCCACCTTGCGCGCTTTCGTATCGGCCTGGCCGGTCTCGTCGAAGGCCATGACCACGGCGGCAGCGCCATAATCCATGCATTTGCGGGCGTGCTCGAGGAACTGCTCCTCGCCCTCCTTCATGCTGATCGAATTGACGATCGGCTTGCCGCTGACGCATTTCAGTCCGGCCTCGATGACCTCCCATTTCGAACTGTCGACCATCACCGGCACGCGAGCGATGTCGGGCTCGGCGCCGATCAGCTTGAGGAAGGTGGTCATCGCATGGACCGCGTCGAGCAGGCCTTCGTCCATGTTGACGTCGATGACCTGCGCCCCGTTCTCGACCTGCTGGCGCGCGACTTCGACCGCGGCGGCATAGTCGTCGGCCATGACGAGCCTCTTGAAGGCGGCCGAGCCGGTGACATTGGTGCGTTCGCCAATGTTGACGAACTGCGAGCCTGACGGCCGGGAAGAGAATTCGTTCACGTCTGAAGCCTTGGCAATGGGGCGAATCGCACGGAAAGAGGCGCGGGGGCGATCACGCGGCGAGAACGAAGGGTTCGAGCCCCGCGAGGCGCATTGCGGGGGCGGCCTGGGGCAGCCGGCGGGGCGCGGCCCCCGTCACCGCGGCCGCCATCGCCGCGATATGCGCCGGGGTCGAACCGCAGCACCCGCCGAGAATATTGACCTGGCCATGATCGGCCCAGCGCTTGACCAGCGCGGCAGTGGTCGCGGGCTCTTCGTCGTATTCGCCTAGATCGTTGGGAAGCCCCGCGTTGGGGTAGGCCATCAGCAGCGTGTCGGCGATGGCCGAAAGCACCTGGACATGCGGGCGAAGCTGGTCAGCGCCGAAGCTGCAGTTGAGCGAGATCGCCAGCGGGCGCGCGTGGCGGACGGCGTGCCAGAACGCCTCGACAGTGTGCCCCGACAGGTTGCGCCCGGAAAGGTCGGTGAGCGTGAGCGAGATCATCACCGGCACCGCGCGGCCGAGCGCGCGCTCGAGCTCCTTCACTGCCATGATCGCGGCCTTGCAGTTGAGCGTGTCGAACACCGTTTCGATCAGGATGAAGTCCGCCCCGCCCTCGACGAGGGCCGCGGCCTGCTCGCGGTAGACGTCCCTGACCTCGTCGAAGGTGACTTCGCGATAGCCCGGATCCTCGACCTTGGGAGAGAGCGAGAGCGTCTTGTTGGTCGGGCCCATCGCCCCTGCGACAAAGCGCGCGATGCCGTCAGCGGCGCTGGCCGCATCGACCGCGTCGCGAATGACCCGCGCGGCGGCGAGGTTGATCTCGCGCACCAGGTGCTCGGCGCCGTAATCCGCCTGGCTGATGCTGTTGGCGTTGAAGGTGTTGGTCGCCAGCAACACCGCGCCGGCGTCGATATAGGCATCGCAAATGCGGCGAATGACGGCCGGCTGGGTGAGATTGACCAGGTCGTTATTCCCTTTCTGGTCGCGCTCGAGGCCCGTTCCCGCGCCATACTCCTGCGCCGCGAGGCCGGCGGCCTGGATCTGGGTGCCGTAAGGACCATCCTTGATCAGGATGCGCTGCGCCGCGGCGGCGCGGAACTCTTGGGCTTTCGACATCAACAGGGAGCTTTCGGGCGCAGGCCGAGCATGTGGCAGATGGCGTAGGACAGCTCGGCGCGGTTGAGAGTGTAGAAGTGGAACTGGCGCACGCCGCCGGCATAGAGCCGGCTGGCCAGATCGGCGGCGATGCTGGCGCTGACGAGCTGACGAGCGGCGGGGCGTTCGTCGAGACCGTCGAACAGCCCTTCCATCCATGCCGGGATCGCGGTGCCGCACAGGCCCGACATGCGCTGGACCGCGGCGAAACTGAGCACCGGCATGATCCCGGGCACGATCTCCCCCTCGATGCCCGCCGCCGCCGCCTTGTCGCGGAAAGCGAAGAAGCAATCGGGATCGAAGAAGAACTGCGTGATCGCGCGAGTGGCGCCGGCGTCGAACTTGCGCTTCAGATTGGCCAGATCGGCGGCGGTGTCGGCCGAATCGGGGTGAATTTCGGGATAGGCCCCGACCGAAATCTCGAAATCGGCGATCCGCTTCAGCCCGGCAACGAGCTCGGCGGCGTTGGCGTAGCCGCCCGGGTGCGGCCTGTAGGCTCCCGAGCCCGGCGGCGGATCGCCGCGGAGGGCGACGATGTGGCGAATGCCGTTGTTCCAATAGTCGCGAGCGACTGCGTCCACCTCCTCGCGCGTCGCTTCGACGCAGGTGAGGTGCGCGGCAGCGGGGATGCCAAGCTCGTTGTTGATGCGCACGACCTCGGCATGGGTGCGTTCGCGCGTGGTGCCGCCGGCGCCATAAGTGACCGAAACGAACCGCGGGCCCAGCGGCTCCAGCATCGCCACGCTCTCGCGCAGTGTCGTGGCCATCGCCTCGCTCTTGGGCGGGAAGAATTCGAAGCTGACCTCGATATCGCCCGGAAGCGCCGCAAACAGCGGAGCCGAGCGCGCGAGCAGCCCGGACGGCTGCGGATCGCCATGACCGCTCATGATGCGGCCAGTCGCGCGGCGGAGCGGCGCGTGCCGATCCAGATCTTGACCACGAGCTCGCCCTCGTCGAGCGCGATCGGCGGCTCGGGGGTATAGCCCGACTGTTTCATGAGCGTTTCCATTTGCTGGTCCTGAAAGCCGAGCCTGGCGTGCGCATGGCGCTCGCGCAGCTCCTCGTGCTGATGGGCGGCGAAATCGACGATCGCGATTCGCCCGCCATCGCACGTCACGCGCGCCGCTTCGCGCAGCGCCTCGGCCGGATTGTGCGCGAAATGCAGCACTTGATGGAACAGCACCGTGTCGACGCTCGCCGCCGGCAGGGGCAGGCTGGTGAAATCGCCCTGCACCATTTCGATCCGGTCGCTGCCCAGGTGATGCAGCCGGGCACGCGCGACGCGGAGCATTGCCGGGCTTTTGTCGAGCGCGACGATATGCTCGGCGCGGTGGGCGAATAACTCGGCCATTCGGCCCGTCCCTGTGCCGATGTCGAGCACGCGGCCCAGGGGGGCCGAGGACAGCGCCCGGGCGAGCGCGCCCTCCACCTGCTCGTCGGCGCTGTGCAGCCGCCGCACCTCGTCCCAGTCGTCGGCGTGGGCGGAGAAATAATCCTGCGCCTGGGTCTCGCGGGCAGTGCGGATCGCGGCCAGCTTGCGGCGGTCGTCGTCGCACGCCGCCGCGAAGCGGTCATCTGCCGCTTCGGCGGCACGGAGCAGTCGGCTCACCTCCCCCGCCAGCCCGCCGGTCGCCGCGCGCAGGAAGATCCAGCTTCCCTCGCGCCGCCGTTCGGCGAGGCCGGCGTCGCACAGGATGGCGATGTGCCGCGAGACGCGGGGCTGGCTCTGCCCCAGGACCTGCGCGATCTCGCCGACCGCAAGCTCCATGGCTTCCACGAGCCGCATGATGCGCAGCCTGGTGCTGTCGGCAAGGGCACGGAAGGCAAGCTCGGTCTGCATTTCCAGGGTCACATATAAAGATATTTTTATATGTGCAAATGCGGATTGCATCTGTCTCTGGTTAGCGCCGGCTTAACCCTCTCCGCGAACTCGGTCTTTACCAGCGTCCGGCCACTTCCGCGAGTGTTCAGCACCGCGGGCCTTGTCCGGTGCGTGATCGCGTTTCGATGGAGTCGCGCTCCCATGCCGGTGAAGCTCTCGCCCCCTCTCCCCGCCCGCGCGCACGCGACCGCGCGATGACGCCCGCCGGGCTCCGGTCGCACGAAACCGCCCGCTTTGTCAGCGACCTTGCATCCTATATGACGCTCGAGGAGAAGCTGGGACAGCTCGATCTCTTCCACTCCGACGCGGACCCCGCGCTGGAGCAGGCTATCGTCTCCGGGCGCGTGGGCGGCATCGCCGGCGGGAGACAGGCGCAGCGCTGGCAGACGCTCGCGACCGAGCGCTCGCGCCTCGGCATCCCGCTGCTGCTAACTGCCGCCCCGGCTCCACCGGCGCTCGCGCCATGGGCGCTTGCCGCGTCCTGGGACGAAGCGCTGGGGCGCGAGCTCGGCGCCCGCGCCGCCCGCGCCGCGATCGCTCTGGGTTGCAATACCATCCCGGCGCCGCAGATCGCAGCAGCGGCCGCCCCGCTTGCGCGCGGCATCGATCTCGCGGCCTGCGAGCCGCATCTTCTGGCCCATCTCGCCGGGGCCTTTTGCCACGGCGCGGCGGAGGCGGGGGCCGATCCCCGCAGCGGCGCGCTGGCGATCGCCCGAATGGCGCCGGACGAAGGCCGACCGGACCACGCCGGAGCTCTCGAGCTCGCGCAGTCGGGCGCGGTGGCTGCCATCGACTGCGCCGAACTCGCCCCCGCGGCGGCGGAGCGCGCGGGCTTCGGCGGCATCCTCGTCGCCGAATGTGCCAGGATCCACTCGCTGGTAGAGAGCCAGTTCGCCACCACGCGCGCCCGATCGCTGCTCGAGGCGGCCGAGCGCGCGTTGGCGGGCGGGCTGCTCGGCGGGGACGAAATCGACAGAGCAATCCGCGGCGTGCTCGCGGCCAAACACGGGCTGGCGCTGTTCCGGAGCCCCCACCGGCTCCAGCCCCTGGCCAGCGGGCGCACCGAGTACGATCGCGCCGCGGCGCGCGCACGCGGCACGATGGTGCTCCTTCGTAACGAGGCCGGGCTGCTCCCCCTTTCGCCGGTGTCCGACCGGGTGCTGGTGGTCGGATCGGCCGATGGCGCCGCGCGCGCCTGTGCCGATGCGCTGGGCCGTGCGGGAATCGGGCACGCCGCCGCGCCCGGCCTGGCCGTGCGCCGTGCGGGGGAAAGCTGGACCGAGCCCGCCCCCGGCGATCATTTCGCTTTCGCGCTGACTCGCGATGCCGCCAGGCGCGCCGATTTCGTGCTCGTCATGCTCGAGGAGCAGCACTTCGCCGGCCGGGGCGAGTCTGGCTGGCGCCTGCCCGGCCCCGCGATCATGGCGCTGTTGCGCGCGCTGGCGCAAACCGAGTCGCGGCTGGTCGCCATGCTCGCCACCGCCGAACCGGTCGATCTGGGCGACGCAGATCAATATTTCGCCGCCGTGCTGCAATGCTGGACGCCGTGCGAGGGCTTCGAGGAGGCGCTGAGCGACATTCTCTCGGGCCGCGCGAGCCCGCAGGGCCGCATGCCGGTGAGCGCGGGGCGATTCGCTTTCGGCCACGGCCTCGGATTTGGCGAGGTTTCCTTCGGGAGCTATGTGCTCGGCGCGGGCGCCGATCACCTCGCCGCCACGGTGCGCGTCGCCAATTCGGGCAGCTTCGCCGCGCGCGAAACGGTGCAGGTGTACACCAGGCGAGCCGACGGTGCCCTGCGCTTGGCCAGCTTCCGGCACGTTATGCTGCCCCCCGGCGGGGAAACAACGGTGCGCTTCGAACTGGGCCTCGACGAACTGGGGACGCGCGGTGAAAGCGGCCGGCTCGAGCTCGCGCCGGGCCGCCACGAAGTTCTCCTAGGCAAGGACAGCCGCCGGGTGCTGAGTGCGACTGTCGAAATCACGCCCGCGCTCGCCCGTGCGGTCGTCAATCGCGATCGCGGCTTCCTGCGCCTCGCCGGCTGACCGGTTCCTTCGCGCCTGCCGCTGACGAGGTGACGGGCGTGGGACGTGACGCCGGGCCCGCCGAGTCCTTGTTGAGGACCTTCTTGGCCAGATAACCTCCCACGCCAAGCGCGACCATTGTCGGCCAGCTCAACCGGCGAATGATCGCCGGAGCCAGCACGCCGAGCGCGGCGCCGGTCGGCCCCTCGATCCCGCGGACGTGCTGCGCCGCCTTGCCGCCTAGAAATGCACCCAGAACCTTGCCGATCATGCGACATTCTCCCTTTTGCCGCCTCAACCCGCGAAAGGCGCGCGCGGTTCCGGAGTGGCCCCGATCCCGCGGCCGAGCAGAGCGTTGGCGGCCCCGGCGATGGCGCCGTGTGGAGCATCGCCGTCCCGCGCCCAGATCGCGAAGCGAAGGCCCAGGAACACGTTCATCCCCATGATCGCCCAGGCCTCGACTTCGCCCAGCCCCTCGCGATAGGCGCCGGCCGCGGCGCCCGCCGCCAGTCGCTCGCCTATCCTCGCCGCAGTGGTCTCGTAGTGCTGGCGGTAGCTCGCCGGATCGACGAATTCGGCCTCGTCGATAATGCGGTAAATTTCCTTGTGGTCGGCCGCGAACGCGAGAAACGCCCCCAGCGCGGCGCGCTCGACCTCGAGCGGCGGCATCCCGGGGGTAACCGCCTCGCGCGCCGCGACGCGCACGGCCTCGCTCATTTCGGCGACGAGCGCGCGGAAGATCGCATCCTTGCTTTCGAAATAGGTGTAAAAGGTACCCAGAGCTGCCCCGGCACGCCGCGTGATCGCGCTGATCGAGCCGACGTGAAACCCGTTCTCGGCGAATTCCGCGGCCGCGGCGTCGAGCAGCTTGCGGCGCGTTTCCTTGCCCCGCGCGGTGCGGGGCAATTTGTCAGGCTCAGCAGGCACGCTCGCTGCCATCCAGTCCTCCCTTGTCCGGCCGACAGGGTAGGAATGTTGCCGGGAAGACACAACAGCAAACTTGAAAGTTGGTTCAACTTTCAGTAAGACACCTTCCAGAGGATGAATCTGGGAGGATCTTTCGATGTCGCTGCGCTCCACCGTGCTTGCCGCCGCCCTGCTTTCTGGCGGGACCATGCTGGCCTATGCCGCTCCTGCCGCCGCGCAGGACGCTGGCGCCGATGCCCTTGCCCAGCCCGCCGAGGCGGCCGAGGGCGGCGAGATCGTCGTCACCGCGCGCCGCCGCGAGGAACGGCTGGTCGAGGTGCCGATCGCGGTTACCGCGATCTCGGGGGAGGAGCTGAATCGACGCGGAGCGCTCGATCTCACCGATGTCGCGCAGAGCGTTCCCAACGTCACGCTCGAGGCAAGCCGCGCGACCAATTCGACGCTTAGCGCCTTTATCCGGGGCATCGGCCAGCAGGATCCCGTCTCGGGCTTCGAGCAGGGCGTCGGAATCTATCTCGACGACGTCTATCTCAATCGTCCGCAGGCCGCCGTCCTCGACATCTACGATGTCGAGCGGATCGAGGTGCTGCGCGGGCCGCAGGGCACGCTTTACGGCCGCAACACCATCGGCGGGGCGGTCAAATACGTCAGCCGCCGTCTGTCGCGCGATTTCGACCTGCGCGCCCGCGCAACTTACGGCACCTACAATCAGGCCGACGGCGTCCTCACCGTTTCGGGCCCGCTCAGCGATCAGGTGCGACTGGGCGGCTCGCTCGCCCGCCTCTCGCGCGGGGGCTTCGGCCGTAATCTCACCACCGGTCTCGAAAACTACAACAAGGACATCTGGGCGGGCCGGGCCAGCCTGGAGATGGGCGGCTATGGTGAGCCGGTCTTCATCCGCATCAGCGCCGATTACACCAGGGACAAGAGCAATCCGCGCGGCGGCCACCGGCTCATCCCGGGCTACATCTCGGGCGCACCGGTGCTTGCCAACGTCTATGACACCCGCGGCGGGCTCAACGACCCGGCGCAGTCCGTCGAATCCTATGGCGTAGCCTTCAATGCCGATGTCAATCTTTCCGACGCGTTGACGCTGCGCTCGATCAGTGCCTGGCGCAAGGACAACAGCGCCACGCCGATCGATTTCGACGCGCTGCCCGCAGTCGATGTCGACGTGCCCGGCATCTACCGCAACGAGCAGATCAGCCAGGAAGTGCAGCTGCTCTACGACAATGGGGGCGCGCTCTCGGCCATCCTGGGCGGCTACTATCTCGACGCCAAGGCGGACACCCTGTTCGACGTGCGGCTGTTCACCACCCTCGCCGGGCTGACCGCCTTCACCGAGGCCGATGTCGATACCACCACCTATGCGATCTTCGGCGAAGCGACCTATGATTTCACCCCGCAGTTCAGCCTGACGCTGGGCGGCCGATACACCTGGGACATGCGAACCGCGCGCATCCTGCGCCAGAACTACCTCGGCGGCGGCTCGCCCGTGTTCAACGGCGCGGGCCTGCCTTTCGGCGCGGCGAGCACCAATTTCACCGGCAGCCGCTCGTTCGAGAAATTCACTCCGCGCGCGACGCTGAGTTTCAAGCCCACGCCCGATCACAATCTCTACGCCAGCTATTCGAAGGGCTTCAAGGGCGGCGGCTTCGATCCACGCGGCGTGGGCGCCAATGCGCCCGACCTCGACGGCAACGGCGTGCGTTCGAACGAGGAAGTGGCCGCCTTTCTCAGTTTCCTTCCCGAGACGGTCGACAGCTACGAGGTCGGCTACAAGGCCAATCTGTTCGGCGGCATGCTGTTCGTCGCGGCCTCGGGCTTCTACGCCAATTACACCGACATCCAGATCCCCGGCTCGGTCGCCTGCACCGTGGCCGGCCTGCCCAGCTTCTGCGGCGTGACCGCCAACGCCGGCAAGGCGACCTTCAAGGGCCTCGAGCTCGAAGGCACCGCGCGGCTCGGCAACGGTTTCTCGCTGTCGGCATCGGCGGGCTACATCGACGCCAAATTCGATAAATATATCACCAACATTGCCAACCGCCCGACCGATGTCGCCGCTTTCCGCCGGGTCCAGAACACCCCCGAGTTCACGGGCAACATCAGCGCCAACTATCTCGCTTCGCTGGGCGCGGGCGATCTCAACTTCAACGCCGGCGTCTCCTACCGCTCGCGCACCACGCAGTTCGAGATTCCCAACCCTTATATCGATCAGCCTGGCTACGCGCTGATCGACGCCAGCGTCGCCTATACCGCGCCCGGCGGCCGCTGGTCGATCGGGCTCTACGGCAAGAACCTGACCGACGAGCGCTACAAGACGAGCGGCTATACCTTCGTGACAATCAACCCGACCACGGGCGCGATCATCAACGGCGCCAACGGCTTCCCCGGCTCGGCGCTGGGCCGCGAGGGAACGCTGACCGCGTTCTACGGCAACCCGCGCCAGGTCTTCGTCACCGCTACGTTCAAGTATTGAGGGCGGATCCTCCCCGGAACGGGGAGGGGGACCACCCGCAGGGCGGTGGAGGGGACACGCCGCTGGGTCCGTGGCTGGCGGAGAGTCCCCTCCGTCAGCCGCCTGCGACGGCTGCCACCTCCCCGTGCCGGAGAGGACCCCCTAGCGTAACGCCACGTGCGCGGGCATAGGCGCGCGCCATGCACGACATTGCTTTCATCCGGGCCCATCCCGACGCCTTCGACGCCGGGTTGCTCAAGCGCGGGGCGGAGCGCGCGAGCGAGCGCATCCTCGTGCTCGACGCGCGCCGCCGCGAGGCGCAGACCGCCTTGCAGCAGGCGCAGAGCCGCCGCAACGAAGCCTCGAAGCTGATCGGTCAGGCGATGGCCGAGGGCGACCGCGCGCGTGCCGAAGCGCTGAAGGCCGAAGTCGCCGCGCTCAAGCTGGCGATGCCGGCCCACGAAGACGCCGAGCGCGCCGCCGCCGCCGAGCTCGAGGCGCTGCTGCTCGGGTTGCCCAATCTTCCCGCCGGCAACGTGCCCGAGGGCGCCGACGAAGGCGGCAATGTCGAGATCGCGCGCTGGGGCACGCCGCGGGTCTTCGATTTCGCGCCGCGCGAGCACGCCGATCTGGGGCCGCCGCTGGGCATGGATTTCGAGACCGGGGCCGCCATTGCGGGGGCGCGGTTCACATTCCTGCGCGGGCCGATGGCGCGCCTTCACCGCGCGCTCGGCCAGTTCATGCTCGACAGGCAGACCGGGCTGGCCGGGTATGTCGAGTGCAACCCGCCCGTGCTGGTGCGCGGCGAAGCGATGCGCGGCACCGGGCAGCTCCCCAAGTTCGCCGAGGACAGCTTTCACACCACCGACGAGCGCTGGCTGATCCCCACCGCCGAGGTCAGCCTGACTAATGCGGTGGCGGGCCGGATCCTTGACGAAGCGCAATTGCCGATGCGCCTTACCGCTCTCACCCTCTGCTTCCGCTCGGAGGCCGGAAGTGCCGGGCGCGACACGCGCGGCTTCATCCGCCAGCACCAGTTCGAAAAGGTCGAGCTGGTCTCGATCGTCCGGCCCCAGGACAGCGCGTCCGAGCACGAGCGGCTTACCGGGGATGCCGAAGCCATCCTCCGAGCGCTAGAGCTGCCCTATCGCAAGATGCTGCTGTGCGCGGGCGACATGGGCGCTGGCGCGTGCAAGACCTACGATCTCGAGGTCTGGCTGCCGGGACAGGACAGCTATCGCGAAATATCGAGCTGCTCCAATTTCGGCGACTGGCAGGCGCGGCGAATGGATGCGCGCTATCGTGCCGTGGGCGAGGCCGGGGCCGGGGGCGACAGAAGGACCCGCTTCGTCCACACGCTCAACGGCTCGGGCCTCGCGGTCGGGCGTACGCTGGTGGCGGTTCTGGAGAATTACCAGCAGGCCGATGGGACGGTCACCGTTCCGAAGGTCCTGGCGCCCTACATGGGCGGCGTGGAGCGGTTGGAGCCTCTGCCATGAATCCGGTTCGCCGATGCAAAGCCCCTCCCCCTGAAGGGGAGGGGTGAAGATGAAAATCCTCCTCACCAACGACGACGGCGTCCACGCCCCCGGGCTGGATGTGCTCGAAGCGATCGCGCGCGCGTTCTCCGACGACATCTGGATCTGCGCGCCCGACGAGGAGCAGTCGGGGATGGGCCACGCGCTCACGCTCACGCGGCCGGTGCGGCTGCGCCGTCACGGAACGCGGCGCTACTCGGTCACGGGCACGCCGACCGACGCGGTGACGATGGGGCTGCGCAAGGTTATCGACGGCCGGCCGGACCTGATCCTCTCGGGCGTCAACCGCGGCGCCAATCTCGGCGATGACGTGACGTATTCGGGCACCGTGTCCGCCGCCATCGAGGGGGCGCTGGCGGGTGTCCGCTCGATCGCGTTCAGCCAGGTCACGGCGCGCGAAGGCGAGGCCGGCGCCGACACCTTCGACGCCGCGCGCGAATGGGGCGCGCGGGTTCTCGCGCCGCTGCTCGACACGCCGCTGCCCGAACGCACGCTGGTCAACGTCAACTTCCCCGCGCTTTCCGCAAGCGCGGTGCGCGGCATCCGCGCGGTGCGCCAGGGCTTCCACGACTATGCCCGCGGCACCGTGGTCGAGGGGCGCGACCCGCGGGGGTTCAAATACTACTGGTTCGGGCTCGAGGCGATCGAGCACACGCTCGACCACGGGACCGATCTGGAAGCGATCTCGGACGGCTTCATAGCGGTCACCCCGCTCCAGCTGGACCTCACCCATCACGCCTCCCTCGGCAATCTTGCGGAGCGCTACGGACGCTGACACAAGGGCGCGGGGATGAGCGAACAGCGCACCAGTTTCGCCACCGGGCGAAGGCCGCGCCGCCGCGTCGAGGCAGGCCCCCAGCCGCTGCGCCGCGCGGTGCGCATCCCGGTGTGGGGCGATCTCGGCATCAGGCTCGCGCTCGCGATCGGGCTGATCATGATCGTCGTGCTTATTCATTGGTTCGACCGTGACGGGCTGATCGATCATTACGACGGCGAGGTCAGCTTCCTCGACGTCGTCTACTTCACCATGATCTCGGTCACCACCACCGGCTTTGGCGACATCGCCCCGATCAGCGACAAGGCCCGGCTGGTCGAAGCGGTGATCGTCACTCCGATCCGCTTCGCGGTGTTCTTCATCTTCGTGGGGACCGCCTATCAGTTCATCATCCGCAGAACCTGGGAGAAGTGGCGCATGGCGCGCATCCAGCAAAAGCTCACCGGCCATGTCGTGGTGCTCGGCTACGGCATCTCGGGCTCGCAGGCTGTCGCCGAGCTGATCGAGCGGGGCACCGATCCGCACTGCGTGGTGGTGGTCGAGCAGAGCGAGGAGCGGCTCGCGGCGGCCGAGCGGCTGGGCTGCAACGTGCTCCACGGCGATGCCACCGACGACGATACGCTGACAGCGCTTCGGATCGCGGAGGCGAGCAGCGTACTGGTCTCGGCCGGGCGCGACGACACCTCGATCCTGATCGTCCTGACCGTGCGGCACCTTGCGCCCGAGGTGCCGATCAGCGTGGTGGTCCGCGCCGAGGACAACGAACTGCTCGCGCGCCAGGCGGGCGCCAACAACGTCATAAACCCGGTGCGTTTCACCGGGCTGCTGCTGGCGGGCAGCGCCAAGGGCGCGCATATCGCCGACTACCTCGCCGATCTCGCTTCCGTTTCCGGCCGGGTCCAGCTGGTCGAGCGGAGCGTGACTGGCGAGGAGATCGGGCGGCCGCTCAGCCAGCTCGACAGCGGGGGCATCGGGCTGCGCATTTACCGCGCGGGCGAAGCGCTCGGCTTCTGGGAGGCGGACAAGACCACGCTCGAGCCTGGCGACGTGGTGGTGGAAATCATCGCCACCAACGGCTCGAACAGCTCCTGACCGCTCAGTTGAACAGCGTGAACACCCCGCCCATCGCCGCCATGCCCGCGACGATGTGGCCGGCATCGATCAGGAAATGCGCCAGCGTCTTCCTCAAATAGAGGTAATTGATCCCGACCGCCGGGACCATGATCGCCGCGCCGAAGCCCACCGCCATCATCATCACTCCGCGATCCGAAGCCGCGCTGCGGGCGACGGAATGCCAGACGGTCAGCGAAATCAGCAGTTCGAGCAGGAAGGTGAGGGCGAAGATCAGCGCCATGTTGCTGCCCTTGATCGCCTCCTCGCTGATCCCGGCCGCGCGCTGCCACGCCTTTGCGAACAGCACACCGTACCAGGCTGCCCCCACCGCGAAGAACGCGGCCGCGCCCAGAACAACGGCCACCAGATTGATTTCGCCCATTCGCCGTCTCCTGCCCTTGCCCGCGCCAAGGACAGTAGCGAAATTGTCCGCGCTGGTGTAGGGCGCGCGCAACCATGTCCCCCATCACCACTCTGATCCCCGACCAGAAGAAGGTCGGGATGGTCTCGCTCGGCTGCCCCAAGGCGCTGGTCGACAGCGAGCGCATCCTCACGCGGCTGCGTGCCGACGGCTACGCCATGAGCCCCGACTACGCCGGGGCCGACGTGGTGCTGGTCAACACCTGCGGCTTCCTCGATTCAGCCAAGGAGGAGAGCCTCGAAGCGATCGGCGAGGCCATCGCCGAGAACGGCCGGGTGATCGTGACCGGCTGCATGGGCGAGGAAGCCGACGCCATCCGCGCGCGCTTCCCGGCGGTGCTCGCGGTGACCGGCGCGCAGCAATACGAAGCGGTGGTCGAGGCGGTGCACGAGGCCGCCCCGCCGACGCAGGGCCCATTCGTGGACCTGATCCCGCAGCCCGGTGCGCTCAAGCAGCGCAGCGGTAGCACTGACGAGTACGTGAAGCTGACCCCGCGGCATTACAGCTATCTGAAAATTTCCGAGGGCTGCAACCATTCCTGCGCGTTCTGCATCATCCCGCAGTTGCGCGGCCGCCTGTCCAGCCGCCGGATCGATGCGGTGCTGCGCGAGGCCGAAAAGCTGGTCGCGGCGGGGACGCGCGAACTGCTGGTGATCAGCCAGGACACCAGCGCCTATGGCGTCGACACCCGGCACGAGGAGCGGTTTTGGAAAGGCCACCCGGTCCGCGCGCACATGACCGATCTCGCGCGCGAGCTCGGCCGCCTGCGCACGCCCGAGGGCGAGACGCCGTGGGTGCGCCTGCACTACGTCTACCCCTATCCCCACGTCGATGCAGTGATCCCGCTGATGGCCGAGGGGCTGCTGACGCCCTATCTCGACATTCCGTTCCAGCACGCCAGCCCCCGGGTGCTGCGCGCGATGAAGCGCCCTGCCAACGAGGCGCGCGTGCTCGAGCGGATCAGGGCCTGGCGTGCGATCGCGCCCGACCTGACGATCCGTTCCAGCTTCGTGGTCGGCTTTCCCGGCGAGACCGAAGATGATTTCCGCTATCTTCTCGAATGGCTCGAGGAGGCGCAGCTCGACCGTGTCGGCGCATTTCGCTTCGAGCCGGTGGCGGGCGCGCAGGCCAACGCCCTGCCCGATCCCGTGCCCGAAGCGGTCAAGGAAGAGCGTTACGCGCGGATCATGGCGGTGACCGAGCGGATCAGCGCCGCGCGCCTCGCGGCCAAGGTGGGCCGTATGCTGCCGGTGATCATCGACGAAGTGGGTGAGCCCGATACGGACGGCGATGTCGGCGCGACCGGCCGCAGCCAGGCGGACGCGCCCGAAATCGACGGCCAGGTGTTCCTGCGCGACGTTCCGGCCACCCTGGCACCGGGCGATTTCGTCAATGCCGTGATCGAAGACGCCGACGCGCACGATCTGTTTGCCCGGCTCGCCGGCCACTCGGCGGCTCGGGGCTGACAGCTACAGTCTTGTCCATAATGGACTTTTTTATTTTGAACCTCGTTCACAGGCGCCACCGGGGCAATCCCCTAACCCTGCGTTAACCAGGCCAAAGCGCAGAAATCCGCGGCTTCGCAATCCGGAGAGGGGCCAGGCTAAGACTTTCTTAAGGGTATTCGGGCATCACCGGCGAGCGATGATCGGGGCTGGTGGAATCTTCAGGCGCAAAGCCGAGCGCGGCATGCCGGCGGGCCGCCACCGTTCCACCCGTGGCGAGCGCGTTATCCACGCGCTCTGGGCGTCGTTCGTCGCGATGGCAATGGCCGCGACGATGTTCCTTATCCCGCTCGATTGGCTGATTTGGAATGTCCAGTCGCGCATTAGCGCGCTCCAGCCATCAGGCGAGATTGTCTATGTCCAGGCTGACAGCACGCTTACCGATCCAGCCGTACCCGCGCGGCGGGCCGAACTCGCCGAGGCGCTCGACACGATGCGTCGCGAGGGTGTCGCGCGGGTTTATGTTGACGCGATCTTCCCTAAGAGCCGCGTGGCCTCACCCGCGGACGCGCAACTTGCGGCTGCTCTCGACCGGTGGGGCGCCCGGGTCGCCTTCGTCAACCGGCTCGACATAAGCGCAGAAGGCCGTGGTACCGAAGTGCGCAGCACCGCGTCCTTCGCTGCGGGCCGCAAGACCGTATGGAGCGGTTATAACTCGAACTGGCCAAACTTTGCTTGGCGGCTGCCTTACGCTTTCCACACGAGCCAGGGGATGGTGCCATCCTTCGCCGCCGACGTCGCCGGAGTGACACGACCGCCCGCCAAAAGCTTCGAGGTCGATTACGGCATTCGCAGTTCATCGTTTCAGGCCATGCCGCTTACCCGCCTGCTCGGCGCGCCGGCGGACGGGCGGCGCGGCCTGTCCGGAAAGACTATCGTGATCGGCACACCGCGCGATCCGGCCTTACCCGAGATGCGGGTGCCGGGCCAGATTTCGGCGCCGCCGAGCTTCGTGGCGATCCACGCCGCCGAGACCCTGATGCGCGGCCCCCCGCGCTTCGTTGCCGGCATGGCGGCAATCGGGGTGCTTGCGATACTGCTGATCGCTGGTGCCTTCGCCAATTCACACACGCTGCGGCGGATCGCTTATGGCGTGGCGGTGGCCGCACCGCTTTACGCCGGGCTCATCGCACCGCGCTACGGCTTCAGAATCGAACTGTCGTATTGTGTCCCTCTGCTCGCAACCTATGTCATCCTGCGCTGGCGGATGGGGTGGAAGCGGCGCGTCGCGCAGATCGACCCCGACACCGGTCTACCTTCGTTCCGTGCGCTGGAGGCGCATCTCGAACAGTCCGCCAAGGACGCGGGTTTCGTGGTGGTAGCCAAGGTCCACGGCTACGAGGCCATCCTCAGATCCCTGGAAACGCCGCACCGCGCCAGCTACATGATGAAGCTTGCCGAGCGCATTCGCGTGAGCGATGCGCGTATGGCGGTCTATGTCGAAGGGCATTACCTGGGGTGGCGCCTGGCGCTTCCTAACGAAGCACGGCTGCGCGAGCATCTCGAGGGGCTCCGGGCGATCTTCGCGGCGCCGGTCATAGTCGAAGCGCGTAGCATCGATGTCGGAATCACCTTTGCCGCGGCCGTGCTCGACCCAGCCCACGCTCAACGCAGCATCGCGGCAGCCATGGCCGCGGTCGAAGAGACCACCGAGGCGCTCGAGCCGATCAAGCTCGCCAACGAGGCTGCCGACAGCGACGCCCTCTGGGACCTGTCGCTGCGCGCGCGGATCGACGCCGCGATGGAAGCGGGCGAGGTGTTCTGCGTCTATCAGCCGAAACTGGACATCATCGCCAACAGATTGATCGGGGTGGAGGCACTGGTCCGCTGGGAGGACCCCGAGCGCGGCTTCATACCCCCGCTGCATTTCGTGATGCAGTGCGAGAAGGCCGGGCGGATGGAATATCTCACCCGCTACGTGCTCCAGTCCGCCTGCTCGGCCGGAAGGCTGCTCCATTTCCGCGGCAGCCGGATCACGATGTCGGTCAACATCTCGGCCACGCTCCTCACCGACCTGCGCATCGTCGGAATTGTCCGCAATGTCCTCCAGGCGACCGGGTTCGACGCCAACTACCTCGTGCTCGAAATCACCGAGACCGCGCGGATCCGCGATCTGACCCAGGCGCGCACCGTGCTCAGGGCTCTGAAGGCGCTGGGGACGCATCTGTCGATGGACGATTTCGGCGTCGGCGCGGCAAACTTCGAGGCGCTTCAGGCGCTGCCGTTCGACGAGATCAAGATCGACCGCCAGTTTGTCTCGCGGGCGGCCACCAGCAGCAAGGCGCGGGCCATAACCGCCAGCATCGTCGGATTGGGAGTGAGCGCGCGAATCACGGTGGTGGCGGAGGGCGCAGAGACCGAATCGGACCTCCAGATGCTGCGCGAAATCGGCTGCTCGCAGGTCCAGGGTTATGCTCTTTCGCGACCGATGCCGCTGACCAAGTTGTTGAACTTTATCGAGGTTTCTGCCAACGGCGAACAGGTGCCGATGGTTTAGGCTTTACAAACGAAACTGGTTAATGAATGGTTACTCCTGGCAAACCAACAGGAGGGTCAGCCATGTGGAGTTTTTGGCATTGGTTGAACAACGGCTGAGGCCGTTACAACCGCACAAACCATAATCTGAGGGGCTCGGGCGACCGGGCCCCTTTCCTTTCCGATCGGCCCGAAACGGCCGGGACGGAAAACCCCTCTCGCAAGGCCGTTGACCCCGCGATGCCCCTTTCGATCGAGACCAGCTTCCGCTTTCGCGCCGAGCAGCCGACCGATGTGCTGTTGCAGTTCGAGGCGGCGGCCATTCCCGAGCAGGTGCTGACAAACGTCCACACCGAATTGTCCGCCAGCGCCCATGTGGCCCGGGTCGCGGCGCAGGATTGCATCGGCGAGCGAATCTGGGTCTGCGCCGAGGGCGAGTTCGCCGTCAACCACCGCGCCACCGTGACGCTCAACCGGCTCATTACCGCGCTCGCCCCGCTCGAGCAGCTCGCCGCTCACGATCTCCCGGGGGAGGCGGTCGAGTATCTGCTCGACAGCCGCTATTGCCCCGCCGACCGGTTCCAGTCGTTCGTGTCCGAGGAATTCGGCAAGCTGCGCGGCGGCGAGGCGGTGCTGGCGATGCACGACTGGATCGTCGCTCATCTGACCTACACTCCCGGCTCGAGCGGCCCCAACACCACCGCGCTCGACACTTTCGTCGAGCGCCATGGAGTCTGCCGCGACTATGCCCATGTGCTGATCACCTTTGCGCGCGCCTCCGGCATGCCCGCGCGCTACGTGAGCTGCTATGCGCCGCGCGTGACTCCCCAGGACTTCCACGCCGTGGCCGAGGTGTTTCTCGCCGACCCGACGATCCCCGGCGGCGGCGCCTGGCACCTGCTCGACGCCACCGGCATGGCGCGCGCCGACGAGATCGTGAAGATCGGGGTCGGCCGCGACGCCGCCGATGTCAGCTTCCTCACCAGCTTCGGACCGAGCGAGTTTCTCGACAAGAGCGTGAGCGTGACCGCAATTTAACTGCCGCCCAGGCTCAGGCGCGGGTGGCAAGCCCGCGAGCGCGCTGTTAGGGTCCTGACCCTGGGCGATGGCACCAGCCTGGGAGACGCTTTGCCGCCATGCGCTTCACCGCCGACCGCCTCATCCTGTTCGGCGCCACTGGCGATCTGGCCCAGCGCATGCTGCTGCCCTCGCTCTGCGCCTTGCACGGCGAGGGATTGCTGCCGGACGCGCTCCGGATCGTCGGCACCGCGCGCTCGGAGCTGGATGACGCAGAGTACCGCGCGCTCGCACGCGGCGCGCTCGAAAAGCATCTGCCCGAGGACCGGCGCGCGGGAATGGACGCCTTTCTCGCGCGACTGTTTTACCAACCGCTCGATGCCACGACTCGCGACGGGTTCGCGGCCCTTGCCGCCAAGGTCGAGCGCGAAAGGGCGAGCGACGGGGGCGGGCTGGCGATCTTCCTGTCGACTGCGCCGAGCCTGTTCGAGCCCACCATCGCCGGACTCCTCCACGCCGGCCTGACCGGGGAGGATGTCCGCATTGGCCTCGAAAAACCGCTCGGCAGCGATCTCGCCACGAGCCGCGGGATCAACGACGCGGTTGGCGCCGCCTTTCCCGAAGAGCGCATCTTCCGGATCGATCACTACCTCGGCAAGGAGACGGTCCAGAACCTGCTCGCCCTGCGCTTTGCCAACATTCTCTTCGAGCCGATCTGGAACGCCAACTACATCGCCCACATCCAGATCACCGTTGCCGAGACGGTGGGGCTCGAATCGCGGATCGCCTATTACGACGCCTCGGGGGCGCTGCGCGACATGGTTCAGAACCACATGCTGCAGTTGCTGGCGCTGGTCTGCATGGAGCCGCCGACCAGCTTCGACGCCACCGCGGTGCGCGACGAGAAGGTCAAGGTGCTGCGCTCGCTCCGCGCCGTCGAGCCCGCCGAGACCGTGACCGGGCAGTACCGGGCAGGCGCGATCGGCGGGCAGGCGGTGCCGGGTTACGACGACGAACTCGGCAAGCGATCGGAAACCGAGACCTTCGTCGCGATCAAGGCGCATGTCGACAACTGGCGCTGGAAAGGCGTGCCCTTCTACCTGCGGACCGGCAAGCGCCTGCCCGAGCGCACCACCGAAATCGTGGTCCAGTTCCGCTGCATCCCGTTCTCGATCTTCGCAGGCCGCGGCGCCGCCACTCAGCCCAACCGGCTGGTGATTGGAATCCAGCCCGAGGAAAACATCCAGCTCGCGCTGATGGCCAAGATGCCCGGGCTCGACCGGGACGGCATCCGCCTGCGGCGGGTTCCGCTCGACATCGCGATGCGGGACGCTTTCTCGGGCACGCACCGGCGCATCGCCTATGAGCGGCTGCTGCTCGATCTGGTCGAGGGCGACCAGACGCTGTTCGTCCGCCGCGACGAGGTGGAGGCGCAGTGGGAATGGATCGACTCCATCCGCAAGGTCTGGGCCGAAACCGGCGCGGCGCCAAGGCCCTATACCGCGGGAAGCTGGGGCCCGAGCGCGGCGATCGCGCTGGCCGAGCGCGACGGAGTAAGCTGGCATGACGAGTAGCGCCACAGGCGCGCCCGAAGCCCGCCTGCGCTGACCGCTAGCGCGACCGCCTGGGTTCGGGAGCGAACACCCAGGCCTCGCCCATGCGCCGCGCCAGCACCCCGCCGAGCGAGGCGTTGGCCCCCTCGCGCAGCCGCGTCACCAGCGCCGCCACTTCGCTGCGGCCGGGCTCTCGCCCGAGCGCGGCGATGATCAGGCGCGCGATCTCCGCGGCCTCGAAATCCGACGGGCCGGGCGCGAAGCGATAGCCCGCGCCGTCGCGGGTAACCCGTTCCTGCCATGTTTGCGCAATTCGCTCGGCCACATAGGCCTCGGCCTCGCCGAGAAGCGCCGCGCTGCGCGCGAGCCCCGCCGGGTCGAGCCACTCCGCATCGGCAAGCGCCCTGCGGATCCGCACGCGCTCGAACCCGTCGTCCTCGTTCGAGGGATCGCGCACCGGCTCGAGGCCGGCGTCGGCGGCCAGGGCGGCGAGCTCGGTCCGCCGCCAGCCGAGCAAGGGGCGCAGCAACGGCAGATCGCATCCCGCAATGGCCCCGCGCGCGCGCACGCCGGCGAGCCCGGCGAGCCCGCTGCCGCGGTTGAGCCGCATCACCAGCGTCTCGGCCTGATCGTCGCCGTGGTGCGCCGTGGCCAGCGCGGCAAGCGCCCGCTTCCCGCCCCACGCCGAGAGCGCGGCGTAGCGGGCCGCGCGGGCGCGCTCCTGCAGATTGCCGGAAGCGACCGAAACCGTGAGCGTCGCATGTGGGACGCCAAGGTCCGCGCACACGCTTGCGACCATCGCCGCCTCGCGCGCGCTTGCGGGGCGCAGGCCGTGATCGACCGTCGCCGCCTCGACTCGCCCGCGAAGGGCCCTCGCCGCGAGGACCAGCAAAGCCAGGCTGTCGGGCCCGCCCGAAACCGCCACGCCAAGCCGCTGGCCATCATCCGCCCCCTCCGGCCACAGCCGGGCGAGATCGGCGGCGAACCGCTCGGTCAGCGCGCTTGCGGACGTCCTGTCAATTGCATTTGGCCTTGGCGCGGCTGGCGTCGAACTGGCTCTTGAGCCGCCCGGCCGCGAGCGCGGGATAGGTTTCGGCGAACTCGGCGAGCGCGATGCAGGCGCGCTTGGTGTCCTTGAGAGCGATCATCGCCTCGCCCAGATAGAGCAGGCTGTCGCCCGCGCGGGCGCCCGCCTTGTCCGCCTGGTAGTTCCTGAGAAACCACGGCGCCGCCTCGCGCGGCTTGCCGTCGTCGAGATAGGCGCGGCCGAGCAGATTGCGGCCGTAGCTGATCTGCGGATGGCGCGGATATTTCTCGACGAACATGGTGAGCTGCTGCACCGCCTCGGGATAATATCTGGCTTCCCACAGCCGGAACCCATAAGCGTATTCGTCCGCGCCCGCGTCGCCGGTCTGCGGCTTCACGATCGCCTGGACGCCGGCCAGCCGCTCGGCGCTGGGGCCGGAGAGTCTGGCCGCCGCTGCTGCGGGAGGGGCAGCCAGCGCGCGCGCAGGCGTCTCGGGCGCCGGGCCCGGCGCGGCGGCGGCGGGAGCCGGCGCGGGGAGAGCCGCCGCGGCGCCTTCGAGCAGCTTCACCCGGTCCTGCAACAAACGCAGCGTGTTGGCGTTCTCCTCGGTGCCGGCGGTAAGCTGGCGAAGCTGACCTTCGAGCGCGTCGAGGCGAGCGAGGATATCGGTGACCGCGGTGGTGCTCGGCGTGCCGGCGGCTTGCGCGGCGGGCGGCGCGCCGGTGATCTCGGGCTCGAAAGTCCGCCCCGCACCGTCGGGAAAAACCTTGCGCTGCAGCGCGCGCACCTCGGCCTCGACCTTCTTCAAACGCGCCTCGGCTTCGCTCTGCGCCGCGGCGGGCAGCGCCCCCAGCGCAAGTCCGAGCCCGGCGGCCGCATAGCTCAGCGCGCGCAGTCCAGTTCGAGTCACTCGCAAAACTCGTGCTCCCATCGAAAATGCCATCCCGACTGGCTTAGCGGCGCTCGCCTGTCGAGAGGATGAAGCGGGTTTTCCTACGTCGGAGGGGGCGTTGGCGCCGGACCTGGCGCCGGACCTGGCGCCGCAGCCGAGCCGCGGCCCAGCAGCGCCGCTGGGGCGACCGGCACATCCTTCATCACCACTTCGCTTTCGCCCAGCCGGGGAACCGGGCGGCCGCCTACGGTAATCGCCAGCGCGTTCGGGCGCCCGGTCCAGACCAGCGGCTCGACCGCGTCGGCCGGCACGGTGAAGGCCTCGCCCCTGGCGAGCTGCCCCTCGAACAATCGCCTGCCGCCGCGCTCGTAGAACTTGACCCAGGTGCCATCGGCGAGGCTGGTGAAAACCACCGGTCCGTTCGCTGCCGGAGTCGGCACCGGCGCGGGGCGCCCCGCCGAACGTGCGGAGGCCGCCGGGCGTGTCGGCTCGGTCAGCGGCGCGGGCCCGAGACCCGGGGAAAAATAGGTCCGGTAGAAAGTGAAGGCTCCCGCCACGAGCAGCACCACCGCCAGCGCCGAAAGCCACGCCAGCCGGCGCGAGGGGACGCGCGCGGGATCGCCGGGCTCGAACCGGTCGGGCCGCAGCGGTGCGCCCTGCGGATCGCCCGCCTCGAGGTCCAGCCGGACCTGCTCGGCAATCGCCCGCTCGTCCAATCCCAGCAGGCGCGCATAGGAACGGCTGAACCCGACCGCATAGGTGCGGCTCGGCAGCTTGCCGTATTCGCCCGCCTCGATCGCGGCGAGATGGCGCTGCGGGATGCGCGTTCGCGCAGCGACGTCGGCGAGCTCGAGCTTCCCCCTGGCGCGCGCCTGGGCCAGCATCGCCCCGGCGCGGCGACCCGCGGTCAGGTCCGGCTGCGGTTCGACGCCCTCTTCCATGCCTGTGTCGTTTCGACCCTCTTTTCCCGCGCCAAGGAAACGGCGCAAATGCGGCGAAGTCAACAGCCCTGCCATGGGTTACCGCCCGCCTTGGCGGCAAGGCGCGCCACGAACGCGGCCAAACGGCTCTATTCGGTGTCGATCCCGCGCGCTTCGGCCCATTCGCACAGCACGGCGCGCAGGCTGGGCGGCGGGCGGAGCAGCCATTCGCGCATCGCCGCGGACAGCTCGCCGAGATCGACCTTGCGGACCAGCTCCTTGATCGGGCCCACCGCCGCGGGAGTGATCGAGAGCCGGCGGTAACCGATCCCCAGCAATGCCAGCGCCTCGAGGCGGCGGCCGCCCATCTCGCCGCACACCGCGAGGTCGACCCCGGTGCCGACCAGCCCCTTGGCGACACGGTCGAGGAAGCGCAGGATCGCGGGGCTGAGCCAGTCGTAGCGCTCGGCGAGCTTGGGATTGGCGCGGTCGGCGGCAAACAGAAACTGGGTGAGGTCGTTGGTCCCGACAGAGAGAAACGAGGCTCGGCCGACCATCTGCTCGAGCACTTCGGCCAGCGCGGGCACCTCGAGCATGGCGCCGTAGCGGATGGCCTGGGGGAGCTGCTTGCGGCGCGTCTTGAGGAAGGCGAGCTGATCTTCGAACACCGTCTTGGCCGCGTCGAACTCCCACGGCTCGCTGACCATCGGGAACATCACGTGGAGCCGCCGCCCCGCACTCGCTTCCAGCAGCGACCGCGCCTGGGCCTTGAGCAATCCGCCGCGGTCGAGCGAGAGCCGCAGCGCCCGCCAGCCCATCGCCGGGTTCTCCTCGCGCTCGAGCGCCTCGCTGGTGAGATAGGGCACGGCCTTGTCGCCGCCGATGTCGACGGTGCGGAAGATGACCGGCTTGTCGCCGGCAGCTTCGAGAACGTCGCGGTAAAGCCGGGTCTGGCGCTCGCGCTGCGGCAGCGTGGCCGAAACGAGGAACTGGAACTCGGTGCGGAACAGCCCGACGCCGTCGGCGCCGGTCATCGCCAGCATCGAGATATCGTCGCGCAGGCCCGCGTTGATCATCACCTGAATGCGCGTGCCGCAGCGGGTGAAGGGCTCGACATCGCGGAGGCCGGCATAGGCCGCCTGGCGCTCGCGGCTCTTGGCGAACCGCGCGTCGAAAATCTCGTTCATCGCCTGGCTCGGCCGCAGCGTCACGGCGCCCTTGTCGGCATCGAGCAGCAGCTCGTCCCCCTCCGCGACATGGCGCATGATGCCCTCGCATCGGCCGAGCACGGGAATGCCCATCGCGCGCGCCACGATCACCACATGCGCGGTCAGCGAGCCTTCCTGGAGCACCACGCCCTTGAGACGCCGGCGATCGTATTCGAGCAGCTCGGCCGGGCCGAGATTGCGCGCGATCAGGATCGTGTCGCGCTTGAGGCCCTGCGTCGCCGCGGTGCCGAGCTGGCCCGAGACGATCCGCAGCAGCCGGTTCGAAAGATCCTCCAGATCGTGCATCCGGTCGGCGAGCAGCGGATCGTCGATCTGGCGCATCCGCATCCGCGTGCGCTGCTGGACGCGCTCGATCGCCGCCTCGGCGGTGAGCCCGGAATCGATCGCTTCGTTGATCCGCCGCCCCCAGCCCTCGTCATAGGCGAACATCTTGTAGGTCTCGAGCACCTCGTCGTGCTCGCCGCCCTTGCCGAACTCGGCCTGGCTGGCCATGTGCTCGATCTGCTCGCGCATCTTGTCGAAGGCGCGGTACACCCGCTGGCGCTCGGCCTCGACGTCTTCGGCGACGACCTGATCGATGGTGATGCGTGGCTGGTGGAACACCGCGAAGCCGCGCGCCAGGCCCTTGACCAGCGTCAGCCCGGGAAGAATGCGCGGACCCCCGTCGCTCTCCAGCGCGTGCTCGCCGTCGACGAGGCCGGCGTGGGCGATGAGCTCGCTCAGCACCATCGCGGTGGTCTGGAGCGCCTCGATCTCGATGTCCTCGTAACGGCGCGGGTCGGCATGCTGGACGACCAGCGCGCCGATCGCGCGCGCGCGGTGGATGATCGGAACCCCGGCGAAGGAGTGGAACCGGTCCTCGCCGGTTTCGGGGCGGTAGGCGAAATCGGGATGCGAGGCGGCTTCGGCCAGATTGAGCGTCTCGACATTGGCGGCGATGGTCCCGACCAGCCCCTCGCCCACGCCCAGCCGGGTGACATGGACCGCGTCGGGATTGAGCCCGCGGGTGGCGGACAGCTCGAGCGCGCCGTCGCGCAGCAGATAGATCGAGCAGACCTCGCTGTCGAGGCTGTCGCCAATGATCTCGACCACCTGGTCCAGCTTGCGCTGCGGCGGGCTGCGCGAGGCCATGACCTCGTGCAGGCGGGTAAGGATCAGGCGGGCGCTGGTGGCGGCGGTCATCGCCGCGGCTATAGCAGGGTGCGCCCGCCGTGAAAGGGCGGCCCGGCCGGCTCGCCGGCGCCTAGAGGCGCGAGATCTCTTCCTTGATCCTGAGCTTCTGCTTCTTGATGTCCTTGAGCAGTCCGGCGTCGGGCGCAGGGCGGGCCATTTCGGCCCTCAGGCGGGCGTCGAGCCCGGCATGCTTGGTCTGGAGCGCATCGACGTGGGGTGTGTGCATGGACAAGCCTCCTGTGCGTTCGTGGTGCGGCCCTGACGGGCCTGCGGCGACTCGCTCGCGGCGAACTCGCCTCGGACGCAGGATAGAACCACATGCTTATCGCTTTGCGAACCCCCGATGCTTCGATAAGCAGCGCCCCGCGGGAAAAACGCGACGAACGGATTCGGCGCGGCGGTTTGGGCCTTGGGCGGGATGTGCAGGTGAACGAGCAGGAGCTGCGCAAGCGTTTGGAACTGCTGCGGATCGAGCATCGCGATCTCGACGCCGCGATTGCCGCGCTGACCGCGTCGGGCTCGGGCGATCAGCTGCAGATCGCCCGGCTCAAGAAACGCAAGCTGGCGATCCGCGATCAGATCTTCGTGATCGAGGACAATCTCGTGCCCGACATCATCGCTTAGGAGTTTGCTGCTATCCGCCCGACCGATGACCCGCGCGGCGTTGTCTTCGATTGAGACGGGCGCGAGGCGGCGCTGGCGGGCTGGGCGCGGAAAACATAAGGGGGGAGGCATGAGCGCGCATCGCATTCGCCGCCAGGTCGTCGAGGAACTCTACGAGGAGACGCTGCTGCTCGCCGACGAATCGCGCGCGGTGTTCGACATGCGGACCCGCGCCCACGGCGAAAGCGGCGCCGACCCGGTGCGGATCGCGCTGTCGATCGAAGGGCTGCGGACGACGACGCGGCTGATGAACCTGCTGGCCTGGCTCCTGAACCAGCGCGCCTTCTTCGCCGGGGAGCTGAGCGAGGGGCAGCTCCAGCGCTGCGGCGCGCTGGCGCAGGACCGCCGGTCCGACCCGGTGCAGATCGCGCAGCTCGAGCTCGCGACGCGGGCGCTGATCCGCGAAAGCGAGCGGCTCTACGCGCGCGCCGAGCGGCTCGACGGGCAGCTTCGCAGCGACGCCGAAACCGGCCCCGCGCGCGAACTGCAGGACCGCCTGTCGAACGCGTTCGGAGCGTGATAGGGTCGCGACCCTAACCCGCCGCGAGCGCGCGGCGCCAGCGGTCGAGCCGGTCGGCACGGACCGGTTCGCTCATTTCCGGAGCAAAGGCGCGGGTGCTGCCGCGCATTGCCGCGGCGGCGCTTTCGAGCGAGCCATGGATCCCGGCGCCAACGGCGGCGCAGATCGCCGCGCCGAGCGCGGTGGTTTCGACGAAGTCGGGCCGTTCCACCGGGAGCCGGAGAATGTCGGCCAGGTCCTGCGCCATCCAGTTGTTGGCGCTCATGCCGCCATCGATGCGCAAGCGGCGCCACGGCGCGCCGTCGGCCGCGAACGCTTCCGCGAGATCGTGCGTCTGCTGCGCCATCGCCTCCAGAGAAGCGCGCGCGATCTGCGCCCGGCCGGTCGAAAAGCTCAGGCCCGCGATCACCCCGCGCGCCTCGGGCCGCCAGTGCGGCGCGCCCAGGCCCGACAGCGCCGGGACCAGGGTCACCCCGCCGCTGTCGGGGATCGAGCGGGCCAGCGCCTCGGTCTCGGCGGCGCTGCTGACCAGCCCGAGCGAATCGCGCAGCCACTTGATCAGGCTCCCGGCGACGAACACCGAGCCTTCGAGCGCATAGGTCCGGCGCCCCGCGGCCTGGGTCAGCACTGTGCCGAGGAGGCGGTGCTGGGAGCGGGGCAGCGCTTCTCCCATCGTCGTCAGCACGAAGGCGCCGGTGCCGAAGGTGGCCTTGGTCATGCCCGGCGCGAGGCAGGCCTGCCCCACCGCCGCCGCCTGCTGATCGCCGATCAGCCCGCACAGCGGGAGAGCGCGGCCGAACCATTGCGGAGCGCTCTCGCCCAGCAGGCCATGGGTATCGACGACCTCGGGCAGCGATCCGCGGGGCAGGCCGAACCATTCGCAGAGCCCGCTGTCGAACTGGGCCCCCTCCAGCCGCAGCAGCATCGTCCTGCTGGCGTTCGAGGCATCGGAGATATGGGCGCCGCCGGTCAGCTTGCAGGCGAGCCAGCTGTCGACTGTTCCGAAGGCGAGCCGGTCGCCCGGGATGCCCGCGACCTCGGCATCGTTGTCCAGCAGCCAGCGCATCTTGGTGGCGGAGAAATAGGGATCGAGCAGCAGCCCGGTGGCCGCCTGCACCTCGGGCTCGCGGCCCGCCTCCTTCATGGCGGAGCAGAGATCGGCGGTGCGCCGGTCCTGCCACACGATCGCGCGCGCCAGCGGCTCCCCGCTCGCGCGGTCCCAGGCGACCACGGTCTCGCGCTGGTTGGTGATCCCGATACACGCTATCGCGCCGGCCTCCCGCCCCACCGCCTCGCGCGCGCAGGCCAGGCTGCGAGCCCAGATTTCGGCCGCGTCGTGCTCCACCCATCCGGGCCGCGGATAGTGCTGCGTCAGCTCCGCCTGCGCCGCGCGCAGCAGCGTGCCGTCGGGCGCGAACACCATCGCCCGCGTCGACGTGGTCCCCGCGTCGATGACCAGGATCTGCTCGCCCACTCGTTCATCCTCTCGCGCGGATGGTGACATGGCCCAGGCGCGGGCCCATATGCAAGCCATGGCCGCGCCGCCCCCCAAGCCCTGGCCCACCGGCCATGCCGAGCAGCTCGAGCCGCTGGTGCGGCGCGTGCTCGCGCCCAATCCCTCGCCCTTCACCTACACCGGCACCCAGACCTACCTTGTCGGCCAGGGAGACGGCTGCGCGGTCATCGACCCGGGGCCCGACGATCCGGCGCATCTCGACGCGCTCGCGGCGGCGCTGGGCGAGGAGCATGTCTGCGCGATTCTGTGCACCCACACGCACCGCGATCATTCTCCCGCCGCGCGCCCGCTCGCGCGCCGCACCGGGGCGCCGATCGTCGGCTGCGCGCCGCTCGCCTTCGATGTCGCGGGCCCGCGCGCCGACGAGGGGTTCGACCCCGATTACGAGGCCGACCGGGTGCTGGCCGATGGCGAGGCGATGACCGGGCCGGGCTGGACGCTGCGCGCGGTGGCGACGCCGGGCCATGTCTCCAATCATCTCTGCTTCGCGCTCGAAGAGACCGGCGCGCTGTTCACCGGGGATCATGTCATGGGCTGGTCGACCAGCGTGGTCGTCCCGCCCGACGGCGACATGGGCGATTACATGAAAAGCCTCGAGCTGCTCCACGGGCGCGAGCAGGACCGCGTCTATTATCCCGCCCACGGCCCGGCGGTCGACAGGCCGCGCCAGCTCGTGCGCGGCATGATCGGGCACCGCAAGCAGCGCGAGAACCAGATCCTGCGCCTGCTGGGCGAGCAGGCGCGCGGCGTGGAGGGGCTCGTGCCGCTGATGTACAAGGGGCTCGACTCGCGGCTGGTCAAGGCCGCGGGGCTCTCGGTGCGCGCGCATCTGATCGATCTGGAACGCCGTGGGCTGGTCGCCCGTTCGGGGGATCTATGGCAGAGAAACTGAACGATGCGGTCCGGACCGAGGTGGCCCCGCCCCCTCCGCACCGCGAAACCTCGCTGGCGCGCGTTCAGGCGGCGCCCTGGCTGATCGTCATCGTGCTCCTCGCGGCCACCGCCTGGCTGGCGTGGCGCGCGTTCATCTACAATCCCAATGCCGATCCGGTCGGAAGCGCGATGCTCGCCTTCCAGAAGCAGAACTCGCTGACCGTGTTCTCGAGCCGCTTCGAGGTGGTCGCCGAAAGCACCAACCGCCAGGGCGTGCTGGGCATCGATCTGCTCAAGAGCCGCCAGGCCGCGATCATTCCCGCGCTGGTCGAATACCGGCTCGACCTCGGCACCATGGACCGCGACCGCTTTCGCTGGGAGGCAGCCGGGCAGACGCTCGCGGTGACGCTGCCCGAGCTGCGCATCTCGCGGCCCAATCTCGACGAGGCGCAGGCGCGTACCTTTACCCAGGGCAACCTGGTCACCGGCGGCGCGGCGCAGGCGATGGCCCGCAACAACTCGCTCCAGGCCGAGCGCAAGGCGGCTGCCTTCGCCCGCAATCCCGAGGTGATGGCGCTGGCGCGCCAGGCGGCGAAGGACGCCATCCGGCAGAACCTGGCTATCCCGCTGCAGATGGCGGGCTTCGAGAAGGCGAGAGTCACGGTCCGCTTCGACGGCGAACGCCCCGGCGCCTGACGCATCGCGCTTGCCCAGGCGCGGGGACCTTGCCATGCTCGCGCCGGGGTTTGGGGGGAAGCGCCGTGTCGAAGAGAGCAGGCGAGCACGATTCGGTCGGCCGTTCGGCGATGAACAAGGCGCTGTGGCGGATTATCCCGCTGATCGCGCTGGCCTATCTGTGCGCTTATATGGACCGGGTCAACGTCAGTTTCGCCGCGACTCAGATGAACGTCGATCTCGGCTTTTCCGCCACGGTCTATGGCCTGGGTGGCGGGCTGTTCTTCCTCGGCTACGCGCTGTTCGAGATTCCGTCGAATCTGATGGCGGTGCGGTTCGGCCCGCGCAAATGGATCGCCCGGATCATGATCACCTGGGGCCTGCTGTCGGCGAGCACCATGTTCATCGAAACGCCGCTGCAGTTTTACACGGTACGGTTCCTGCTCGGAGTGGCGGAGGCAGGGTTCTACCCGGGCGTGATCTACTATTTCGCGGGCTGGTTTCCGGCTTGCCACCGCGGCCGGGCGGTGAGCCGCTTCTTCATGGCCAGCCCGCTCGCGGCGGTGGTGATGGGCAGCATCTCGGGCTGGCTGCTCGGGCTCGACGGGCGCGGCGGACTCGACGGGTGGCAATGGCTGTTCCTGGTCCAGGGGCTGCCCAGCGTATGCGTCGGCCTGCTGGTCCTGGTCCTCCTTCCCGAAAGCCCGCGGCGCGTTGGCTGGCTGTCCGAGCCCGAGCAGGACTGGATCGAAGGCGAGCTGGCCCGCGAGCAGAGCCTGATCGGCGAACCGGCCCGCCACAGCGTGCTCGCCGCCTTCCGCAATCCTCGCGTGCTGATGCTCGGCACGACCGGATTCCTGATCATCGGGGCAGTCACCACCTTCAACCTGTCGGCGCCGATGATCCTGATCGACCGCGCGGCCCTCGATGTGACTCAGGCCGGCTATCTGAGCGCGATCGGCGGTGTGCTCGGCGCGGGCGCGATCGTGCTCGCGGGCAACCATGCCGATCGGCACGGCGATCGGTGGATCAACGCGTTCTGGCTGATCACCGTTCTGGCCGCGTCGTTCGTGGCGATTGCGCTGGCGCCTTCGCCGGGCGTGGTGATGGCCGCCTACCTCGCTTTTGCAACCGTGTGCTTCACCATTCCCATGCTCCAGTCCTCGGGCTGGGCCGAGGTGCTCCATGTGCGCGAGCTGGCGGTGGGCGCGGCCGCGATCAACACGATGGCGCAGATCGGCGCGTTCGTCTCGCCCTTCGCCTGGGGCGCGGCGAAGGACGCGACGGGCAGCTTCTCGGCGGGCCTCTATGCAATCGCGGCGATGACCGTGGTCCAAGGCGTGGTGGTGCTCCTGCTGCGCCGCCAGATCCGCGCGCATCGCGCGGCGCGCCTGGCGCTCGCCTGACCGCCGGCGCGGGAAACAGGCCTCGCGCCCGGGGCGGTTCGTCCTATATGAGCGCAAACGAGCCTGAACGGGATTTCTTATGAGCGTCGAAACCAAACCGCCAGCGGGCACCGATCTGCTCGCCGAGATCGACCGGCTGCGCAGGGAACGCAACGCCGTCATTCTGGCGCATTATTACCAGAAGCCGCAAATCCAGGACATCGCGGACTTCGTGGGCGACAGCCTCGAGCTCAGCCGCAAGGCGGCCGAGACCGACGCGGCGGTGATCGCCTTCTGCGGGGTCAAATTCATGGCCGATACCGCCAAGATCCTCTCGCCCGAAAAGATCGTGGTGCTGCCGGACATGGACGCCGGGTGCAGCCTCGAGGATTCCTGCCCGCCCGACAAGTTCCGCGCCTTCCGCGAAGCGCATCCCGATCACATCGCGCTGACCTACATCAACTGTTCGACCGAGGTGAAGGCGCTCTCCGACGTCATCGTCACCAGCTCGAGCGCCGAGACAATCCTGAGCCAGATACCCAAGGACCAGAAGATCATCTTCGGGCCCGACCGCCATCTGGGCGGCTATCTCAGCCGCAAGTTCGACCGCCCGATGCTGCTGTGGCCGGGGGTGTGCATCGTCCACGAGGCGTTCAGCGAAACCGAGCTTCTCAAGCTGAAGGCGCAGCATCCCGGCGCGCCGGTGGCGGCGCATCCCGAATGTCCGCCCGCGATCATCGATCATGCCGACTATGTCGGCTCGACCAGCGGCATCCTCCAGTTTGCCCGGACCTTCGAAGGCGATACGCTGATCGTCGCCACCGAGCCGCACATCATCCACCAGATGGAGCTGGCGCTCCCGCACAAGACCTTCATCGGCACGCCCGGCGGCGACGGCAACTGCAACTGCAACATCTGCCCCTACATGGCGCTCAACACGCTCGAGAAGCTCTACACCGCGCTGCGCGACCTCGCGCCGCGCATCGAGATCGAGGAAGGGCTGCGCCTGCGCGCCAGGCGCAGCCTCGACCGGATGCTCGAGATGGCGGGCGGCACCATCGGCAGGGGCGATCTGGGGCCGACGGGAGCGGACTGAACGGCGGTCCTCGATTGCGGGACCGAATACCCCGGAAGCCGCGGGCGGAAAGAGGACGGCGCGGGCCGCCGGGTCGGCGAGGGAAGCGGCCGCAGCCCCTTCCGCGGCGTCGCGCACGGTTCCCTGCCGGTCAGGCCGGGCCCCCGCCCCGGCCCGCGCCGACCTGGGCAAGGGGCCGACAAGCGCACAAATCAATTCACGATGTCAAAGAGCGGGCCGACGAATCGGCAGCCGCAATACTGGCAGGGAAAGGATAGTCTGTCAAGCAAAAAGTGCCAAATAGGAGTTTCCCGGAGGAACTCCTATACCCTCACCACTAACCTCGGCGCCGCACCCGCGCGATCACCAGCGCGGCGGCGACCAGCGCCATGCCGGCAATGTCGGGCCAACCGAGCACCTCGTCGAAGGCGAGCCAGCCCGTGAGCGCGGCGATGGCGGGCTGGGTCAGCAGCGCCATGCCCACGACCAGCGGGCTGAAGCTCTTGAGCGCATAGACCAGCAGCCCCTGGCCCACGATCTGGCTCGACAGCGCCAGGCCCAGCACCGGCGTCCAGCCGGCCGCGCCCGGCCACACCGGCTCGCCCAGCAGCACCGCCATCACGAGCAGCGTGGGCGCGGCGCTGGCGCAGACCAGCGCCAGCACGCTCCACTGGCCCATCGTCTCGCGCGCGGCCTGCGCCGGAAGCAGGTAGAGCACATAGAAGGCGCCCGCGAGCACGCACAGCAGGTCGCCGGCAAGCGTGCTGGTGCTGACCTCGAGGCTGCGCCCCAGCAGGATCGCCGCCCCCGTCAACGCCGCCGCCAGCGCGACCACCTCCGCGCGGCTCGGGGCGCGGCGCAGCGTGAACAGCCCCCAGGCCATCAGGATCAGGCTGCCCGAATTGCCGAACAGCGTGGCGTTGCCGAGCCTGGTCAGCTCGATGCCCAGGTGCCAGCTCGCCAGGTCGAGCGCGAAGAACACGCCCGCCGCGAGCAGGATCGACATCCCCCGGCGCGTCGGCATCGCAGCCCCGCCCCGCCCCGCAATCTCGCGCCACGCCAGCCAGGCGAACAGCGGCAGCGGCAGCGCCATGCGCCAGAATCCCGCCGCCACCGGCCCGGTATCGGCCAGCCGCACCAGCCACGGACCCAGCGCCAGCGCGGCGTTGCCAAGCAGCAGCGCGGCAAAGGGCCACGCGCCCCCCGCGTAGGATTTCTTCGCTCTCGCAAGAGTTGCCGCGGCCATTCCCCGCCCCTAGCTGGGTTGCAAACCGAAACCAGCCACAAGGATTGTTTTTCCAATGCACGAAAGCCTTTTCGAGCCGCTGGCGATTGGCGCCATTCGGGCCAGGAACCGGGTGATCATGGCCCCGCTCACGCGCGGGCGCTCGAGCCAGCCGGGCTCGGTGCCCAATGCGCTGATGGAAACCTATTACCGCCAGCGCGCGGGCGCGGGGCTGATCATCACCGAGGCGACGGGCATCAGCGTCGAGGGGCTCGGCTGGCCGGCGGCACCGGGCATCTGGAGCGCTCAGCAGGTCGAGGGCTGGAAGCCGATCACGCGCGCGGTGCACGAGGAAGGCGGGCAGATCGTGCTCCAGCTGTGGCACATGGGCCGGCTGGTCCATCCCGATTTCCTCGGCGGCGAGGCCCCCGTCTCGGCCAGCGCCACGACCGCGCCCGGCCACGCGCACACCTTCGAGGGGCGCAAGGACTACCGGCCCGCGCGCGAACTGGCGAGCGACGAGATTGCGCGCGTGGTGGCCGACTATGCCCAAGCCGCCCGCAATGCCAAACAGGCCGGATTCGACGGCGTCCAGCTTCACGGCGCGAACGGCTATCTGGTCGACCAGTTCCTGCGCGAGAGCACCAATCTGCGGACCGACCGCTACGGCGGGACGCCCGAGAACCGCACCCGGTTCCTGCGCGAGGTGCTCGAGGCGCTGATCGGCGTGTGGGGCGCGGACCGGGTCGGCGTGCGCCTCAGCCCCAACGGCGAGACGCAGGGCTGCGACGACAGCGATCCGGCGGCGGTGTTCGGCGCGGCGGCGCGGGTGTGCGAGGACCTGGGCCTCGCGCATGTCGAGCTGCGCGAGCCAGGCCCCGACGGCACCTTCGGACGCACCGACGTGCCGCGGCAGAGCCCGCTGATCCGCGAGATCTACTCCGGCGCGCTGATCCTCAATTCGGATTTCACCGCCGGCGATGCCGCCGAAGCGGTCGCAAGCGGCCGGGCCGACGCCATCAGTTTCGGGCGGCCCTATATCTCGAACCCCGACCTTGCCGAACGCATCCGTATCGGCGCGCGCTGGGCCGAGAACGTCAATGTGCCGCAGAGCTGGTACGCGTCCGGGCCTGCCGGATACATCGACTATCCGGTGATGGACAAGCAGCCGGCCGAAGCTGCCCCATGATCCGCGGCTTGCCGCGCACCGCATTTGTCGGCTAAGCGTCCCGGGTCATCTGGGGAGTAGCTCACCGCCCGCGGGCGGAACCCTGCGTCAACATGCTTGGCCGAGAGGTCATGGCGCAGGGGGACGGTCTACCGTCCGGGCAAGACCAATGGCACCGCGTTTCCGTCCCGCCGGGCGGGAAGCACGGTGTCGTTGCTGTCGAGAAGCCCGGCCGGAGACCTGCCTTCCATGGACGCCCTGCTTGCCTCCACCGCCGTGGTCGCGCTCGCCGAGATCGGCGACAAGACCATGCTTCTGGCGATCCTGCTCGCCGCGCGCTTTCGCAAGCCGCTGCCGATCATCCTCGGGATTCTTGCCGCCACGCTCGCCAATCACGCGCTGGCCGCGCTGCTCGGCCGGTCGGTGGCGGGCTTGCTGGAAAGCGAGGGGTTCCGCTTTGCCGTGGGTGCCGGGTTCATCTTGATGGCGCTATGGACGCTGGTGCCCGACACGATCGACGACGACGAGGCAGCGGGATCTTCTCGCCACGGGGCCTTCCTGACCACGCTCGTCGCATTCTTCCTGGTCGAGATCGGCGACAAGACGCAGATCGCCACCATCGCCCTGGGCGCCCAGTTCAACAGCGTGATGGCGGTCACCGCCGGAACCACGCTGGGCATGATGCTGGCGAATGTGCCGGCGGTCTATCTCGGCCATCGGGCGGTGGAAGTGGTGCCGCTCAAGACGGTGCGCGCGGTCGCCGCGCTGCTGTTCCTGGCGATCGGGCTGTGGGTGATCGGCGATACGGCCCGCTGGTGGTGATCAGGCCTTCTCGAGCGTGCACTGGAGCGGGTGCTGGTTCTGGCGGGCGAAATCCATCACCTGGTTCACCTTGGTCTCGGCGACCTCGTAAGGGAAGACGCCGCACACGCCCACGCCGCGCTGGTGGACGTGGAGCATCACCCGCGTCGCTTCTTCCATGTCCATGCGGAAGAAGCGCTTGAGGACGATCACCACGAATTCCATCGGCGTGTAATCGTCGTTGAGCAGCAGCACCTTGTACTGGCTCGGCTTCTTGGGCTTGGCGCGAGTCTGGGTGGCGACGCCGATCTGCGCCTCGCCATCGGGATCGACAGGGTCGTTCGCCGCGCCGCGCGCCGGCCGGCCATGCGTGAGAAGGGTAAGAGCCATCGCGCGGTCAATATCGTATCGCTGCGCGCCAGCGCAAGGCGCGTCGGTTCTTGCGGGGCGGTTGGGGGACATGGAAACGGGCCGGACCGCGTGATCGCAGTCCGGCCCGCACATGTCGCTCCGGGCATTCAGGGGGGGGAGAGAGACGGCCCGGGGCGGCTTGGCCCGTGCGCTCAGGCGGCAACCTTGGTCAGGCGCTCCATCGCGATGCTGGCGCGCGTGGAAAGCGGCGCGAACATGTCGCTGGCGAGCTTCATCATGACTTCGGCGTTCTTCGAAGTGCGCGCGACGATGGTGTCGAGGTTGCGGCGCGCGATTTCGCCCTGAAGCTGGAACAGCTCGGTCGGCGATTTGACGGCGACCAGCGCCTTGACGTCGGCGGTCACGGTCTCGGCGGCCAGCTTGGCGTCCTCGACAGCGGTGCGGCCGAGGTCCTGCATGCCGGCGGCGAGAACCTTGCCCGATTCGACGAGGGCGTCGAAGTTGCCCTTCTGGAAGGCAGTGACGTCGGCGGTCATCGCGGTGCTCTTGTCATAGGCGGCCTTGGCGCGGGTCTGCATCTCGGCAGCGGTTTCCTTGACCTTGGCAGTGAAGTCGGTGGCGGTGGTCTGAGTGGTGGCCATGATCTTGTCCTTCAAGTCGGTGATGGTGGGGAGGGGTAGAGTGGTTGCGACGGACCCGGCCTTCTTGGCCGCCGGTTTCTTGGCCGCCGCCTTCCGGCCGACGGCCTTCTTGGCGAGGGCCTTCTTGGCGACGGCCTTCCGGGCGACGGCCTTCCGGGCGACGGCCTTTTCGGGAGCCGGCTTCGCTTCGGCCTTGGCCGCGGGAGCGGCGGATGGGCCGGAGACCTCGGCCCCGGCCGCTGGCGAAGCGGGCATGGCAGCCGCAGGCTTGGCCGCTATGTCGGCCGCCTTCTTCGGCGCGGCGTTCTTCTCCGCAGCCTGGGCAAATGCCTTTTCGGCGGCGGCATCGATCTTGCTCTGGCTCTCGGCCATGGAACGAACCTCATCGTTGTTGCAACGCACAATATAATGCATCGCAACACAGGTTCAAGCGTTTTTTGTGCACTGCACCATTTTTTGGAAAACGAGAGTCAGGGCGCGAACCTCAGGCGGCTTTCACATAGCGTCCGGGGGCATCCTCGATCACCCTATCGCCTTTCGCGCCCGGCACGCGCTTGCCCGTGGCGGCGACCGTCGTGGAATCCTGCGTCTTGAGCCACTGGACCCAGTGCGGCCACCAGCTGCCCTTGTGCTCGGTGGCCCCGGCGAGGAATTCCTCGAAGCTGCGCGCCGGCGCGGCGTTGGTCCAGTATTGATACTTCTGCGCCTCGGGCGGATTGACAACCCCGGCGATATGCCCCGATCCCGCGAGGACGAATTCGAGCGGCCCCTTGAAGTGCTGGGTCAGGCGCCACACGCTGGGCGCGGGCGCGATGTGATCTTCGCGGCCGGCCTGGACATAGGCCGGAGTTTCGACGAGCCCGAGGTCGAGCGGCGTGTTGTCCACGCTCAGCGCATCCTTCTGCACCAGCCGGTTGTCGCGGTAGAGATCGCGCAGATAGGACAAGTGCCACTTGGCCGGAAGATTGGTGGTGTCGCCGTTCCAGTAGAGCAGGTCGAACGCCGGATAGTCCTCGCCGAGCAGGTAATTGTTGACGACGTAGTTCCAGATCAGATCGGTCCCGCGCAGCAGATTGAAGGTCGCCGCCATGTAGCGCCCGTCGAGATAGCCCTCGGGGGTGATCGCCTCGATTGTCGCGAGCTGCTGGTCGTCGACAAAGTGGAGCAACTCGCCCGCTTCCGCGAAATCGACCTGCGCGGTGAAGAAGGTCGCGCTCTTGACCTTGCCAGCCTCGCCGCGCCGCGCCAGCACCGCCAGCGTCGCGGCGAGCGTGGTGCCTGCGACACAATAGCCGATGGCGTGCACCGCCTTCACGCCCAGCCGCGCGCGGACGTGATCGATCGCGGTCATCTGCGCGCGGACGTAATCGTCCCAGATTATATCCTTCATGCTCGCGTCGGCCGATTTCCAGCTGACCATGAAGACCGTGATCCCTTGCTCCACCGCCCACCGCACGAAGCTCTTCCTGGGGTTGAGGTCCAGGATGTAGAAGCGGTTGATCCACGGCGGGAAGATCACCAGCGGCACCTCGAGCACCAGGTCGGTGGCGGGCGCATACTGGATCAGCTGGAACAGCTCGGTCTCGAACACCACCTTGCCCGGCGTCACCGCGATGGTCTCGCCCAGCGCAAAGCTCGCGCCGTCGGCGTGGGTGAGCTGTCCGCGGCGCATGTCGGCGAGCAGATGCTCCATGCCCTTCACCAGATTTTCGCCCCGCGTCTCGATCGTCCGCGCGATCACCACGGGGTTGAGGAAGGGGATATTGGCCGGGCTCGCCGCTTCGGTGAGCGCCCTGGTGGCGAAGCGCAGCTTCTCGCGCTGGTCCTTGGGCAGCCCCTCGATCTGGTCCACCATCTCGGCGAGGCGCTGGCTGAGGAACAGGTAGGTCTGGTGGATCAGCGCGAAGGCGGGATGCGCGCGCCAGCGCGCGTCGGCGAAACGGCGATCCTTCAGCGGCAGTTCGGCCGCCCCCGCTTCGGGCCCGATGCCGAAACTGCCGAGCACGCCCTGCCACAGCGCCAGCCCCTCCTCCCACAACGCCTGCTGCCGCGCGGGATCGGCGAGCGGCATCTGCCTTGCCCAGCCCTGCGCCAGCGCCATCCAGCGCGTGGGATCGAGATAGGCGAAGGCGTTCTGCGGTTTCGCCGCCTGCTCCGCCATGAACTGAAGCCACAGCCCCTGGAGCTTGCTGGCGACCTCGGCCCAGTGCTGAATCTCGCCGGGGTTCAGCCCCGCCGCGCCCGCGCCCTGCGGCGCGCTCGCGCTTGCCGCCATCCCGCTCCACGGCGCGAAGAACGCCTGCACCATCCTGGTGGGGCCCTCGTAGAGGTTGGTGAAGGGGTCGGGGCTGTTGTCGTCACCGGTCATGGCGGGGCGCTCCAGGGGCTGGCAGGGCGATTCCCCATGGCCTGTAAAGCAAATGCCCGCCCCGCGCACCCCGCGCGAGCGATTGCGCGCAGTCCGCCATTGGGCCACAACGCGCCGCCCGAAGCCCTGCCGGACCCTGCCATGTCGACCGAGTTCTATCGCATGAAACGCCTGCCTCCCTATGTGATCGCGGAGGTCAACGCGCTGCGCCACGGCGCTCGCCAGGCCGGGCGCGACATCATCGATCTGGGCATGGGAAATCCGGACCTGCCCCCGCCGCAGCATGTCATCGACAAGCTGTGCGAGGTGGCGATGAAACCCAACGCCCACGGCTATTCGCAGTCCCGGGGCATCCCCGGGCTGCGCCGCGCGCAGGCCAATTACTATGCCCGCCGATTCGCAGTGGAGGTCGATCCCGAGCGCGAGGTGGTCGTCACCATGGGCTCGAAGGAAGGGCTCGCCAGCCTCGCCACCGCGATCACCGCGCCGGGCGACGTGGTGCTGGCACCCAACCCCAGTTACCCGATCCACACCTTCGGCTTCATCATCGCCGGCGCCACGATCCGCAGCGTGCCGACCACGCCCGACGAGGATTACTTCAGGAGCCTGGAACGGGCGATGGCCTTCACCGTGCCGCGCCCGAGCATCCTGGTGGTCAACTATCCGAGCAACCCCACGGCCGAGACGGTCGATCTGGCGTTTTACGAGCGGCTCGTCGCCTGGGCCCGCGAGAACGGGGTCTGGATCATCTCCGATCTTGCCTATTCCGAGCTCTATTACGACGGCAATCCGACCGTCTCGATCCTCCAGGTCGAAGGCGCCAGGGACGTCGCGATCGAGTTCACCTCGCTGTCCAAGACCTTCTCCATGGCCGGCTGGCGGATCGGCTTCGCGGTCGGCAACGCCGCCCTCGTCGCGGCGATGACGCGGGTGAAGAGTTATCTCGATTACGGAGCCTTCACCCCGATCCAGGCCGCCGCTTGCGCCGCGCTCAACGGCCCGCAGGATATCGTGGAAAGGAACCGCCTCCTCTACCACAAGCGCCGCGACGTGCTGGTCGAGGTGTTCGGACGCGCCGGGTGGGAGATCCCGAGCCCGCGCGCCAGCATGTTCGCCTGGGCCCCGCTCCCGCCCGCCCTCGCGCACATGGGCAGCCTCGAATTCTCCAAGCAGATGCTGAGCCAGGCCGATGTCGCGGTGGCCCCCGGCGTGGGCTATGGCGAGGATGGCGAGGGCTTCGTGCGGATCGCGCTCGTGGAAAACGAGCAGCGGCTGCGCCAGGCAGCGCGCAATGTCCGGCGCTGGTTCCAGCAACTGGGCCTCAACACCCCCGGAGCGACGCCGCGGGACGAGTGAGCCCGCCCGAATTCGACGAAAAACTCCTGTCTCTCGCCCCCCGCTGCGCCATGATGATGCGGTGCACGCGAGGCGGTCGGGAGAGCGGGGTGAGACGAGAGTTCCAATGGGTGTCGCGATCGGCGGAGATTTGCGTCCGCTGGGATCTGCGCCTGCTCGGCTGGTCGCTCGTGCGGGATCAGGGAAACGCGGAGGGAACCACGCTATGGGACGGGCGCGCGGCGACACGCGCGGGCGATTGGCGAGATCTGGCCACGCCGGCGACGGTCGCCGCGGTCGGGGTCGAATGCGCCGGGGAGCGCGCCGCCATGCTCGCCGGCGGGCTGGGCGATGCGCTGTCGGCGCAGGTCGCTGTCGGCGAGCTTGCGATCCGCCTGGCGCGGCTGGGGGACCGGGCGGGCGCGCTTCCCCGCTTGCGCCACCTCGGCCCCGTGGTTCTCGATCTGCTCCACCGCGATGCCCGCAGCGGCGACCGCTGGCTGGCGCTCCACCCGCGCGAGTTCGCCCTGCTCTGGCGCCTTGCCGACGCGGCCGGCGGGCGCGTGACGCGCGAGGCGCTTCTGGCAGATGTCTGGCGCCTGGGCCATGTTCCCCAGACCAACTCCCTCGAGGTCCACGTCTCCCGCCTGCGCTCCAAGCTCGCCCTCGCGAGGGCGGCCTGGCTGGTCGAGACCGATCCGCGCGGTGGCTACCGCCTGGCCCGGGATTTGTTCGCCGGGCGCTGGACAGCGCCCGCGCCCTTGCGCAGGGTCGCGGCGACCTGACCCCCGAGCGGAGATTCCCATGCCCGACGAGCGCGTGATCATGACCCTGGGCGAGGACGGCGTGGCCGAAGTTCGGCTCAACCGTCCCGACAAGATGAACGCGCTCGACCCGACGATGTTCGACGCCCTGATCGCGGCGGGCGACGCGCTGCGGACGATGGCCGGCCTGCGCGCGGTGGTTCTGTCGGGCGAGGGCCGTGCCTTCTGCGCCGGGCTCGACCTGGGCAGCTTCGCCGCGAGCGGCGGCCCGAGCCCAGCGCGCAATCTGGCCGAGCGGACCCATGGCAATGCCAACCGCGCACAGGAAGCGGCAATGACCTGGCGCAAATGCCCGGTGCCGGTGATCGCCGCTGTCCACGGCGTCTGCTTCGGCGGTGGGCTCCAGATCGCCAGCGGCGCGGATGTTCGCGTCGTCCACCCAGTGACGCGGATGGCGATCATGGAGATGCGCTGGGGCCTGGTTCCGGACATGGGGGGATATGCGTTGTGGCGCGGCCTGGTGCGGAGCGACGTGCTGCGCGAGCTGGTCTACACCAACCGCGAGTTCAGCGGCCAGGAGGCGCTGGGACTCGGGCTCGCGACCCTCGTCGAGGCCGACCCGCTCGCCCGAAGCCGCGCGCTGGCGGCCGAGATCGCCGCCCGCAACCCCGCCTCGGTGCGCGCCGCCAAGCGGCTGTTCGATGTCATGGACGACGAGGGGACCGACGCGATCCTGCTGGCCGAGAGCCGCGCGCAGGACGCCGTGATCGGCCAGCCCAACCAGATCGAGGCGGTAATGGCCGGCATGCAGAAGCGCCCGGCGAAGTTCGCCGATGTTTGAGGCGCCGCTGTCCTTCCCAGCCGCAAGCGCGCGAACGGTATGGCGGGGCCCCCACGCTCACCCGAAGATCGCGGCCGCCTGCATGCCCACCATCACCAGCCGCCCGTCCGCGTCCCACAACCGCAGCCGCTCGCTCGAGTAGCCGGAATCGGCGTGATCGCTGGCGGTCTCGGCCAGCCACCAGCCCCCGCGCGTCTCCGCCTCGGGGTCGAGGATATTGAAGCTCCAGTTGACCGAGCTGAGCGGCCCGCGCCGCTGCATCGCGCGCATCGCGCCGGGGGGCAGCGTGTCTCCGATCAGCACCAGGCGCGAGACCGGATCGAGCTTCTCCCTGTCGCGAAGCCGCAGCCAGCGGCGCACGAGAGGAAAGCCGCCTCCGGTCTCCTCCTGCGCCCGGCGGAGCTCGAAATTGCGGATGAAATGGAGCGCCTCGGGACTGGGCAGCGCCTCCTGCTCCTCGGGCGGCCCTGGCCAGGGCTCGCAACGCGGCGCGGGATGGACCGCATTGGCCGCGCGCGCGGCGCCGAACACGAAAGTCGCGGCGAGTCCGATCTCCCCCTCCACCACCAGCTCGCTGCGGAGCTGGGTGACATTGCGCCCGGACCGCAGCAGTCTCACGCGCGTTTCGAACGCGGACCCGACCGGCCCCGAGAACGCGATCTGCGCGGCGCGCAGGGGGGGCAATCCGGGATGCGCCCGCACCGCCGCGGTGTAGGCGATCAGCGCCGAGGCACCGCCATAGAGCGTGCGGCCCTGAAGCCACGCCTCCGCACCGGCGAGAGCGACCGGGCCGTCGCGGCCGGTGATGGGATCGAGGAGCGAGGCGATGGTCATCTCCTCGTGCTCATAAGGCCGCGGCGTCGGGGAGCAACAAGCCGATTGCGCACGGCAGCCCCTTTCGCTAGGGGGCCGCTTCCCCGCCGCGCCGAGCGGCAAGGCGGGGCTCGGCCCGATGGCGGAGTGGTTACGCAGAGGACTGCAAATCCTTGCACGCCGGTTCGATTCCGGCTCGGGCCTCCATTCCCGGCCGCGGCCGGTTGCAGGGTTGAAAAGGTGAGTGACGGGCCGCTTTAGCTCAGTTGGTAGAGCACATCATTCGTAATGATGGGGTCACAGGTTCGAGTCCTGTAAGCGGCACCAGCCTTTCAGCAGGCAAATCCGGCCGGTTAGGGGGAAGCATGGTTCGAGGCGCACCTTGCGCGCATGGTGCGGGCTTGCGCTCTCCGCCCCTCGGGCGCACCGCCGGGGCGGGCCCAGCGAGGCTCCGCAAGGGGTAGCCGATCGCTGGTGCAAGCCCGGTCCGGCTCGCTATTCGGGTTCCTGCGCCAGCAGCGCCGATATGTCGACAACCGGAAGCTCGCGCTCATTTCGCAGTCTGCCGATGTCGCTGATACGGGCCATTTCGCCATCGTCGCGCATGATCGAGCAGATGACAGCGGCATCCCCCGCCCCGGCGCGCCGGCACAATTCTATCGCCGCTTCCGGCGCGGCCGGGCGCTCGCGCACCCCGCCCGCGGCGGTGATCAAGGGGAAGACATGGCCTGGCGAGACCAGATCGCTTGCGCTGGCTCCTTCGGCGACGGCCACCGCAATCGTGCGCGCGCGGTCGGCGGCGGACAGGCCCGTGGCGATCCCGCTCGCGGCCTCGATCGAGCGGCCATGCGGCCGCCCTGAGGGTTGCTCCCCGCCCGGGTTGATCAGCGCGATGCCCAGGCGCACGGCGCGGGCGGGAGTCAGCGCGAGGCAAATGAGACCGCGCCCGTGAGTGGCCATGAAGCTCACCGCGTCCGCGGTGGCGTGCCGGGCCGCGACGCAGAAGTCGATGTCCCCTGCACGCAGGCGGTCGCCGGTGATCACGATCACACGCCCCTTCGCCAGCGCCTCCAGCGCGGACCGCAGGGCCTCGTTCATTGCGCCGCTTCCCCGAGCGCCAGCGCACAGGCGCCCCGATAGGTCTGCCTGCCCACCAGTTCCAGCTGCATACGCGCCCGATCCTCCAGGCATTCGCCATCGGGCGAGAACAGGCCGTCATAGACCTTGACGGTGGCGCCCATCGGCGTGGGCCAGCCGCGCAAGGCATGCACGATCGAGCGCAGGGTCTGGAGCGTGCTCATCGTCGCCTGGTCGCCGTAGGCGGTGGCGATGAGACCCACCGCGCGCCCGTCGAGATAGGGTCGCTCGTCCCTCGCGAGGTCCTCGAGATAATCGAGGGCATTCTTGACCAGGCCGGAGAGCGACCCATGGTATCCGGGCGAGCAGATGATGATCCCGTCGGCCCTGCGGACGGCCTCGACAAGCTCGGCGCCATCTTCGGCGCCGTATCCCTGACCGCGATAGTGAGGCAAGGCGCGCAGATAATCGCCGCCGAAAACCGCCGTCTCGGCCCCCGCGGCCGCCGCCGCCGCCATCGCCAGGCGCATCGCGCGTTCGGTGGAGCTCTCAGCGTTTACCGTGCCGCCGATTGCGACGATGCGTGTGGTCATTCCTCGCGCCCCGGTGCGACAGCGATCCCCCGATCGGGCGCGGCCGGAACAGGACGGTCGCGCGGTCCGGTCACCCGATCGGTGGTCATGATGATCGTTCCCCCGCGGGGGACCCCAGAGCTTTTCGCTGGCAATTCTGGACCATCACCGATGTCGTCCCGCGCGGCAGGTTGGCCACGAACCAGCCTTAGCGCCTTCGCGGGCAATATGGGAGGGGCGCTGTCCCGGCTTGTCACCGGCTGTGCTCCCGGCCGCTCCCGTCCTGGTGCCCCCTGCCTCCCCGCACGGTCCGTGTCTCCTCGCGCGGTCCCGGCCGAATCTGCTGGCGACGGCCTCTCCTGGCGGGTCGGGGCAGGAGCATTGATCCGTGCATCGTGGTGTTCGACGAGCCCGCCCGCTGTGATGGAAAGCGCGCCGACTTCGTCCATGATCATGACGACGACAGCCACATCTTTCCCGCTGGGCCATCGCCTGCCGTGGGCAAACCGCATCTTCAGCTCGCCGCGCACCGGCGCCAATGAGAACGGCTCGATCCGCTATCGTGCGCGGCAGCAGGACTACCGCGTATCAAGTTTCGGCAGCTGATCAACAAAGTGCGCATCGAATCCCAGCCGCGAGCCCCAGCCGCGAGCCTCATCCGTGCGGCATTACCGTTTGCGGAACTCGTTTCGGCTCAGCCCGTGCTTGGCCATTTTCTCGTATAACGTCTGCCGCGATAACCCGAGAATCCGGCACGCCTCGGAGATCGAGCCGCCAGTCTGGGCCAGGGCGTCAGCGATGAGGGTCCGCTCGTAGCCCGCGACGCGGGTCGCCAGGCCAGTAGGCGCGGGGGGCATGGCCTGGGCCGTGCGGGAGAGGTTCAGCACGGCGCTGTAGGCATAGCTTCGCAACTCCCGCGCATTGCCGGGCCAATCATATTGCAGCAGCTTGCGGCGATTGGCTGCGGACAGGTCGAATCGCTTGCGCCGCGTGCGGTCGAGCGCCTCGCGCACGAACTGTGCGAACAGCAACGGGATGTCCTCGCGCCGCTCGCGCAGTGGCGGAATGCGCAACCGCAGCACGCCCAGGCGATAGAACAGATCCTCCCGGAACCGCCCTGCGCGCACTTCCTCTTCCAGGTTTGCCCGCGTTGCCGCAACGATTCGCACGCCGGGCCGATCTTCCATGTGGTTGCGCTCACGGGCTTCGAGGTAAGCGAGCAAACGGGTCTGAAGCGGTGCCGCGAGCGCCTCGATCTCGTCCATGAACAACACGCCGCCAGCTGTGCGGCCGAGCTGCCATTTGCCCTCCTCGGCGCAATCCGCGCCAAACAACTCAGCTGCGGCAGCCTCCCCCAGCGCGGAGCAGCGCAAGGCACCGAAAGGCATCAGCGCCCGAGCGGACGATTTGTGCAGCTGGACGCCTCGAAAAACCCCTCGCCTTTGATGCGCTGATCTGATTCACTTCGACTATCGATGAGCGAAGGCGAAGATGGTGGGTCAGGCGGGTTTTTTTGATCTGTCGGATCGGTATGCGGCGCTGAGCGCGGCGGGCGATCCGCTGGAGCGCTTGGCGGGCGTTGTGGATTTCGAGGTGTTCCGCGGGCCTTTGATAGCGGCGCTCCGGCGCAGCGACCGCGGCAAGGGCGGCCGCCCGCCGTTCGATCCGGTGATGATGTTCAAGATCCTGGTGCTGCAGGCGCTTTACTCGCTCTCCGACGAAGCGACCGAGTTCCAGATCAAGGACCGGCTCTCGTTCCAGCGGTTTTTGGGACTGGGGCTCGATGGCAAGGTGCCCGATGCCACCACGGTGTGGCTGTTCCGCGAGCGGCTGGTGCAGGCGAAGGCGATCGACAAGCTGTTCACGCGCTTCGATGCGGCGCTGACCGATCGCGGCTACCTCGCAATGGGCGGCCAGATCATCGATGCGACGGTGGTGCCGGCGCCCAAGCAGCGCAACACCGATGAGGAGAAGGCTGCGCTCAAGCAGGGCAAAATCCCGGAGCGCTGGAAGGAGAAGCCTGCCAAGGTCCGCCAGAAAGACCGTGACGCCCGCTGGACGGTCAAATACTCGAAGGCCAAGGTGAAGGAGGGCGCTGATCCCAGGAGCTTCAGGCCGGTCGATCTGGCTATCCCGATGTTCGGCTACAAGAACCACATCGGCATCGATCGGGCCCATGGGCTGATCCGCACCTGGGATGCCAGCGCCGCCAACGCCCATGACGGGGCGCGGCTGCCGGAGCTCATCAGCAAGCAGAACACCGGTTCAGGCGTATGGGCCGACACGGCCTATCGCTCCAAAAAGAACGAGGCCTTCCTCGAGCGGGGCATGTTCAAGAGCAACATCCACCAGCGGCGCATGCCGCGTCGGCCGCTGCCCGAGCACATCGCCCGGGCCAATGCCAAGCGCTCCGCCGTGCGCTCGGCGGTCGAGCACGTGTTTGCGGGCCAGAAGCACCGGATGGGGCTGTTTATCCGCACCATCGGCATCGCCAGGGCCCGGATCAAGATCGGCATGGCCAACCTCGCCTATAACTTCCAGCGCCTCGCCTGGCTTGAGGGGCGAGCTGCGCTCGCATAGCGCAAAAATGGGGTGCCAAACGGCGCGCCGGCCCCACAAGCCAAGGAAGAGAGGCCCAAAAGGCCAGCCCTCACACACCAAAGATCGCAATCAGACCCCGCGCGCCGCCGTCAGGCCGAAAACAGCCGGTTCTTCGAGGTGTCCAGTTGAATGGTGGTTGCGGGGGTTGGATTTGAACCAACGACCTTCAGGTTATGAGCCTGACGAGCTACCGGACTGCTCCACCCCGCGTTACCGGTTGAGCCTCAAGCGCTGGCGCCGACGGGCGTCGGCTTGGCTTTCCTAGCGCCTTCTGCGCTGCGGGCGGCCGCCCCGAAAGCCTTTTTGGCGCCCTTGCGGCCCTGAGGGCCGGAAGCTCAACTTGGATGTCGATCTCGAGTAACGAAGCCGAAAGGCTTCGCAAGGCCGACCGGTCGCCCGCAGCGAAGCGAGGACAGCCAAGGCTGCGAACGCAGCCGCCGGCGCCTGAGGCCAACAAACATCATGAATGGGTTTTCCCCGCCCCGCCGGCTGCAATGCCTGGCGACGACCTACTCTTCCAACGCTTGAGCGTTAGTACCATCGGCGCTGTCCGGTTTCACGGCCGAGTTCGAGATGGGATCGGGTGGGTCACGGACGCTATAGCCACCAAGCAATGGAGCCAGCGGAGGGGTTTAAATCGATGCACTTGATGCTGTTCATGGAACAGCGGGCGTTATCTGGCAGGAGATTTCCCCCGGTCGCAGACAGCAGGGCTGTCGTTGATGGTGCAAATCCTCAAGCATGATCAGAACTATTAGGACCGGTTAGCTGCACGCATTACTGCGCTTCCACACCCGGCCTATCAACGTCGTGGTCTACGACGGTTCGAAGATACCTTATCTTAAGGGAGGCTTCCCGCTTAGATGCTTTCAGCGGTTATCCCGTCCATACATAGCTACCCTGCGGCACCCTTGGCAGGATGACAGGTACACCAGAGGTATGTTCACCCCGGTCCTCTCGTACTAGGGGCAACTCCTTTCAAGTATCGACGCCCACGGCAGATAGGGACCAAACTGTCTCGCGACGTTCTGAACCCAGCTCACGTACCACTTTAATTGGCGAACAGCCAAACCCTTGGGACCTGCTCCAGCCCCAGGATGTGATGAGCCGACATCGAGGTGCCAAACGATTCCGTCGATATGAGCTCTTGGGAATCATCAGCCTGTTATCCCCGGCGTACCTTTTATCCGTTGAGCGATGGCCCTTCCACGAGGGACCACCGGATCACTATGACCGACTTTCGTCTCTGCTCGACTCGTCAGTCTCGCAGTCAGGCAGGCTTATGCCATTGCACTCTTGCAGACGGTTTCCAACCGTCCTGAGCCTACCATCGCGCGCCTCCGTTACTCTTTAGGAGGCGACCGCCCCAGTCAAACTACCCGCCACAGAGGGTCCCTACACCGGCTAACGGTGCGAGGTTAGATATCAGAAAACAGCAGGGTGGTATTTCACCTTTGGCTCCACGACAGCTGGCGCCGTCGCTTCAAAGCCTCCCACCTATGCTACACAACTCTTTCCTAATACCACTCTGAAGCTGCAGTAAAGGTGCACGGGGTCTTTCCGTCTAACCGCGGGTACTCCGCATCTTCACGGAGAATTCAATTTCGCTGAGCATATCCTGGAGACAGTGGGGAAGTCGTTACGCCATTCGTGCAGGTCGGAACTTACCCGACAAGGAATTTCGCTACCTTAGGACCGTTATAGTTACGGCCGCCGTTTACTCGGGCTTCAATTCGGAGCTTGCACTCCTCCTCTTAACCTTCGAGCACCGGGCAGGCGTCACACCCTATACGTCGTCTTGAAGCCGACTTAGCAGAGTGCTGTGTTTTTGCTAAACAGTCGCTACCCCCTGGCCTGTGCCCCCCACCAGTGCTTGCGCATAGATGGGGCCTCCTTCTTCCGAAGGTACGGAGGCAATTTGCCGAGTTCCTTCAGGATACTTCTCTCAAGCGCCTTGGTATACTCTACCTGACCACCTGTGTCGGTTTCGGGTACGGTCTATACGGAGAGGCTATTTCCTGGAACCGCTTGGCTGCCTTCCCAATCCAATAAGGTCAGACAACTTCCACGATCCGTCACACATCTCCAGGCCCACGAATATTAACGTGGTTCCCATCGACTACCCCCTTCGGGCTCGTCTTAGGGGCCGGCTCACCCTGCGCCGATTAGCGTTGCGCAGGAACCCTTGGTCTTTCGGCGAGAGGGCATCTCACCCTCTTTGTCGCTACTCATGTCAGCATTCTCACTTCCGATACGTCCACCCTCGGTTACCCTTGAGCTTCACTCGCTTACGGAACGCTCCGCTACCGCTCAGATCGAAGATCTGAACCCTAAGCTTCGGTGCATCACTTTAGCCCCGTTACATCTTCGCCGCAGGAACCCTTGTTTAGACCAGTGAGCTGTTACGCTTTCTTTAAAGGATGGCTGCTTCTAAGCCAACCTCCTGGTTGTTTTGGGATTCCCACATGCTTTCCCACTTAGTGATGACTTGGGGACCTTAGCTGTAGGTTAGGGCTGTTTCCCTTTTGACGACGGACCTTAGCACCCGCCGTCTGTCTGCCGGATAAGACTCGATGGTATTCGGAGTTTGGTTAGGTTTGGTACCGCTCGCGCAGCCCTAGCCCATCCAGTGCTCTACCCCCATCGGCATACGTCCGACGCTCTACCTCAATAGATTTCGCGGAGAACCAGCTATTTCCCGGCTTGATTGGCCTTTCACCCCTAAACACAACTCATCCGAGAATTTTTCAACATTCACCGGTTCGGTCCTCCAGTGCGTGTTACCGCACCTTCAACCTGGTCATGCCTAGATCGCCGGGTTTCGGGTCTAATGCATCATACTCATGGTCGCCCTATTCAGACTCGCTTTCGCTGCGCCTACGTCTATCGACTTAAGCTTGCATGATACACTAAGTCACTGACCCATTATGCAAGAGGTACGCAGTCACCCCCTAAAGAGGCTCCTACTGATTGTAAGCATTCGGTTTCAGGTACTGTTTCACTCCCCTAATCGGGGTGCTTTTCACCTTTCCCTCACGGTACTGTGTTCGCTATCGGTCATGTACGAGTATTTAGGCTTGGAGGGTGGTCCCCCCATGTTCAGACAGGATTTCACGTGTCCCGCCCTACTCTAGTCCTTCATCATCACTTTCGCATACGGGGCTGTCACCCGCTATGGCCACACTTTCCAGAGTGTTCTGCTAGTTGAAATGAAGGCGCTGGCCTGGTCCCGGTTCGCTCGCCACTACTACGGGAATCTCTGTTGATGTCTTTTCCTCCGGGTACTGAGATGTTTCAGTTCCCCGGGTTCGCTTCACCAAAGCTATTTTGTTCACCTCGGTGATACCCTATCCACCTCTTTCCGAATGACCAGAAGGTCAGTCGAAAGGAAATGGTGAGGGTGGGTTTCCCCATTCGGAAATCGCCGGATCAAAGTTTGCTCACAACTCCCCGACGCTTATCGCAGCGTGCCACGTCCTTCTTCGCCTGTACATGCCAAGGCATCCACCAAATGCTCTTACCTCACGCTTGAGAATCCACACCATCAACGGCAGCCCTGCATAATGGCCGCGTTGGGATAGGTATGGAGGAATATCTCAGCCAGATAATCAACCTTATGGTTGATCTTGTGATGACATCGTCAGCGCGACCGTAATCGCACAGACAATGCCGCCACGGCATCGATTTAAAAACCCATTCACAATGTCAAAGACGGCGACCGAAATCGCCTGACCTGTCCGAAGACAGGATCCGCTTTCGTTTCATCCTGGAAATCCTGGTGGCCGCTCCTCGCGAAATATCGCTCCGCGGCTATTCTGGTGGAGCCTATCGGGATCGAACCGATGACCCCCTGCTTGCAAAGCAGGTGCTCTCCCAGCTGAGCTAAGGCCCCCGCACCTGAATATGGTGGGCCTGAGAGGATTCGAACCTCTGACCTCACCCTTATCAGGGGTGCGCTCTAACCAACTGAGCTACAGGCCCGCGCCCGGCCCGAACGGGCCACATGAGGCCGCGGGCGGCGTGAGCCAGCTCAGGCGCCAGCAACGTACCCGTGGGTCCGCGGCTGATTTCCAGTGATGAAAGGACATGAGGACGACGGCAGTGTTCTTTGAAATTGGGCGAAGCT